>CDZT01012478.1_pt1 | contig 142958 bp, 154 predicted proteins | sample 557531 | NCBI WGS metagenome assembly CDZT01 (sample SAMEA3182066, study PRJEB8094) | gut metagenome | biome: human; feature: gut; material: Stool; isolation source: human stools | place: Canada | collected 2013-03-05
AAGAATAAGTCTTATTCTTTTGCTTTTATTATACCTATATTTTTTTCTCTGTCAACAACCACAAAAGGCTTGTGCCCCAAAAGCTGCCCCGAAGTACCTTGACAGTTTTAACTGTATCTGTTATAATCACAGTATAAACTGTATCAGTAGCGAACACAGTTGCATTGGAGGTTGATTATGCGTCAGATATTACTTTTTGCGGCACTTGCCGCCTCGCTTGCGCTGCTGAGCGGCTGCGCGCTGTCCAGAGCAAAAGAAGACAAGGCGGAGGACATGACAGACAAGGCGGCGTATCATAAGCTCAGCGCCGAGGAAGCCTATGAGATGATGACCTCGCAGGAGGTCGTGGTGGTGGACGTCCGCACCCGGGAGGAATACGACGGCGGGCATATTGAAAACGCTGTCCTTGTGCCCAACGAGAGCATCGGGAGCGAAATGCCCGAGGCGCTGCCCGATAAGGAAGCCACGCTGCTGATCTACTGCCGCAGCGGTCGCCGCAGCAAGGACGCCGCGGAAAAGCTGCTATCGCTTGGGTATCAGAAAGTCTATGACTTCGGCGGCGTCATCGACTGGCCCTACGAGCTTGTAAAGGAGGGATAACCATGGATAGTTCTTTTAATCTGGCCGTCCACGCGCTGGTCTGCCTGAGCCACAGTGGACGCTCCCTCAGCAGCGAAGCGCTGGCGGAGAACATCTGCACCAACCCCACCCGCGTTCGTCGGGTGCTGGCGGGGCTGAAAAAGGCAGGCATGGTGGAGACCCGGGAGGGCTTGGACGGCGGCTACCGCCTGACGGCAGACCCGGCGAGCCTTACCCTACGGCAGGTGGCGGAGACAGTGAATACCCGCTTTGTGGACTGCGCATGGCACAGCGGTGATATTGACCGGGACTGCGCCATCTGCTCCGGCATGGCGGGCGTGATGGACGCGCTGTACCGGAGCATGAACGAGGAATGCGCCGCCTATCTCTCGCGCATTACGATCACAGATATTGAAACACGACTTTTTACACAGAAATAGGAGGATTTTACGATGCTTACCATTACGACCAACAGCTTTGAAAACGATGTTTTGCACGCGGACAAGCCCGTGCTGGTGGACTTCTGGGCGCAGTGGTGCCCCTACTGCCGCCGCATTGCCCCGGCCTTTGACAAGGTGGGGGAGCAGTACGCCGGCACCCTCATCGCCGGGAAGATCAACTACGACGAGGAGCCGCAGCTCATTGAGCACTTTGGCATCGATACTATCCCCACGCTGATGCTCTTTAAAAACGGCGAGGTGCTCGGCTCCGTTGTCGCGCCCGCCTCCAAGGCGGCCATTGAGACATTTATCCAGGAAACGCTGGCGCAGTGAGGACACGATTATGGAGCAGATTTATGATATGATCGTCATCGGCGGCGGCCCCGCCGGATACACCGCCGCCCTGTACGCCGCCAGAAGCGGGCTTTCTGTAGTGGTACTGGAAAAGCTCTCCGCCGGCGGGCAGATGGCGCTGACGGAGCAGATCGACAACTATCCCGGCTTTGAGGGCGGCATCGACGGCTTTACACTGGGCGAAAAAATGCAGCAGAGCGCCGAGCGCTTTGGCGCGGTGACGGAGCTGGCGGAGGTGTACAAGGCCAGCCTTTCCGGGAGAATCAAGACGCTGGACACCAGCGAGGGTGTTTTTCAGGGCCGCACGGTGGTCATCGCCACCGGCGCGTCGCCCCGCCCCCTGGGCGTTCCCGGCGAAGAAGCGCTTGTTGGAAAGGGCGTTCACTACTGCGCCGCCTGCGACGGCGCGCCCTATCGCGGCAGGACCGTGGCGGTGGTGGGCGGCGGCAACTCTGCCGCGGCGGACGCCCTGACCCTGTCCTGTATTGCAAAAAAGGTCTACCTCATCCACCGCCGGGATAGCCTGCGGGCTACGAAGGTCTATCATGAGCCGCTGATGAACGCGCCCAACGTGGAATTCTTCTGGAACAGCACCGTTTCCGCGCTGCTGCACGAGAGCCGCCTGACGGGGCTTCGGCTAAAAGACGTCAACACCGGCGCGGAGCATGACCTTGCCTGCGACGGCGTGTTCATCAGCGTGGGACGCGCCCCGGCGACGGAGCTGTTCCGACGCGAGCTTGCACTGGACAAATCCGGCTACATCATCGCGGATGAATCCACCCGCACCAGCCTCCCCGGCGTGTTCGCCGCTGGCGATGTGCGCACCAAGGCGCTGCGGCAGGTGGTCACCGCCGTATCGGACGGCGCGGTGGCCGTCCACTATGCAGAGGAATATCTAGCGGAGAATCGGTAAAGAGGCTGCGAACGATCCTCTCATCGGCAGTTCCTGTCCGCAGGCAACACGATTGCGAGCCTTGCCTCATAGGGGTGCAGGGTAAGAGAATTTAAGGAGACAACATATGTGGCTGTTTTTAGGAATTTCTGCGATCATTTTTACAGGATTTAATTTGCTCTTTTAAAAGTAAGAATGAAAAATGGTTTAGATTCGGAGCTATGATTTGAAGTCACTTTGTAGCGTTGATGCGCTTTATCTGGTTTTCTCCACAGCCTCAGCGGAGGCCAATATAAGAAATCCCCGACTCCGGTCGGGGATTTCTTATATTGGCAGCAACGCGCAGACCTTAGCCGATCGCGGAGCTTCCGCTATCCGGGTTTGGACGCCAGCCGTCCATAAGCTCGTCGTTCTCCATGATAAAGGGGCTCGCCGTATCGTAGATGGCTTCGATCAGAGCCGTCACATCAAACGAATTGACATAAACTACTGACATCAAGTTTCATTTGGACTTGATTCCTCCTTTGATTTTTTGTTCTTGGTTGGCAGACCATCTTCATTTTATCAAAGGAGGATATTTTTTCTATGCATACGGCTGGCTGAACCCTGATACGCTGACCATTGACTACAACACAAACGGGATGCCGGACTATACCGCAGATCAGATGTACGCCTCTGCCAAGGAAAACGGCACCGAGTACGGCGGCATGGACACGATGCCCGATATCGTTGGACTTGGTCTTTGGAAGCAGGGACACTGGGGCGTCTATGTCGGGAACGGCTATGCCATTGAAGCGATGGGCACGCAGTACGGCGTGGTGCGCACAAAGGTCGAAGGCCGTGGCTGGCAGGGCTGGTGCAAGATCCCGTACATACAATATGACGAATAAAGGAGGGGCCTATGAAGGTCAGAAAATTCCGCATTCTCCGCCTGCGGCACCATGTCAGTATGGTGGAGCTTGGCCGGGCCTGCGGCGTATCCGCGCAGCGCATCAGCGAACTGGAGCTGAGCGAAAACAAACCGTCGGCGGAGACTGTACAGAAAATCCAAAGCGGCTTTGAAGCAATCATCGCCCAGCGCGGAGAAAAACTTGATACGCTGCATCAAGAATATATTGCTTGCAAAAACAGTCTGATGGAGCGCGTGGGAGAATACGAATATGAGCTATGAAACCTATCATATCCCCGTAAATTTTACGGACGCGGGCAAGCTGTTCGGCGTGTTTGAGATCCGCAATGCGGTCGAAACCGTGCTGCTGTGCATTCCTATCCTCTTTCTCTGTCTGGCGCTGCTGCCGCTGACGCTTATGCCGAAGATCATCGTCACGATGACGATCCTCGTTCCCGTGGGCGGTTTTGCGCTCATTGGCATCGGCGGCGACAGTCTCACCAGATGGCTCAAGGCGTGGATAAACTGGCGCAAGCACCGGCGCATGATCTTTTATCGCGGGGAGGTACATTCGACATGAGCATGAAAGACGCCATTTTCGGCACAACCGCGCCATCCAGTCACGGCGGCGCGACCTATCGTGACAGCATCCAGGCGTGGCTGCCGGTCAAGAATATCATCGGCGGCGTGGTCATCACGAAGGACAACCGGTTCATCAAAATTCTTGAGGTGCTGCCCGTCAACTTCTATCTGAAATCCCCGTCCGATCAGCAAAATATTATTACGTCCTACGCCGCATACCTGAAGATTGCACCGGACAGCATGAGCTGCGAGGTGCGCACGCTCCCGCCGGATACGAGCGAATACGTCGAGCAGATGCGGCAGTTCCAGAAAACCGAAGAAAGCGAAAACTGCCGCGCAGAGATTGAGGACAATATCGAGAAAATCGGTCTCGGCATTGCCAGCGAATCCATCCGGCATAGGTTTTTCCTCGTGTTCCAGTACGAAGCCAAGATGCGCGCCAAGCGTAATACGGTCAAGGGCATTATCCAGCGCCTGAACGAAGAAGCGGACACCGCTCGGCGCTATCTGGATATTTGCGAACTTGAAGTCTTAGAGCCGCGCTACACGGATGATTTCGTGCTGAAGCTCCTGTATGAACTGATCAACAAAGGCACCAGCCTGCGCGTCAAGCTCCCGGAGGGCGTGTTCGATATGACCACGGAGGTGCATGGGGTGTATGGAGAATAAAACGAGGAACGGATGCGTCCGTTCCTCTTTTGGGGCTAATGTCTGGCGGTTGCTATTCATCATCCGTTATGATCCACATTCCTTTTCGCTGCGATCCTTCACGACGTATGCTGCCATTTTCCTTCAGTTTTGCAACTAACCGTTTAATCGTCGCCTGCGAAACAGAGAGTTTCTCGCCATATGCCTTATACGTCAAGCTGGGATTCTGCCGGATAACGTCAATCAACCGTAACTCGAAGTTTCTCTGCGCTCCAACTGAACCATCCTGCATAGCTTGATTTTTAAGGTCACCGCTTTCGCAATTAAGGTCACCATTGAGCCGTTTGAGGTCACTTTGAGCTTGAATGGGGTCAGGAATGTCTTTTTCGGGGTCATCATGGTCATAGTTGACCTCATTATACTCCGGTTTGAGGTCAACAGACGTATTCAGAATGGCAACGGAGGTAGATGGGGTGTATGGGGAATAAAAGGAAAAGGAGGAGCGGACGCATCCACTCCCCCTAGGTGTCCTCCGCAGAGTAACACCGCAATTCCTAATTAGAGTATACTACAATAGTCTCAAATATGCAACATTTCTTTTGAAATTTAAGAAATAATTTAGCAAGAAATGAATTCCTTTAATTGTAGTAGCTTTCGACGTGTATCCGTATATACAACTTTTGCAAAAAGATTGCTTGGAACACTTGCACGGAAAGTTTCAACTGTATTCTGAATATCTGAAACGAATTTCTTAATGTCGGTTTTTGATGTTCCGAGCTTTTTCAGCAGATAGGCAACGAGAACTACATAATCCACTATGCTGCTAAAACCAATATTTTGAATACCTGTTTCGATTTCAAGTGTACTAGAAACGGATCCACTAATTCTGGATTTTGAGAACCGTGTATCAAATACTATGTCATTATGAGCGACAGCGTTCCGAAGATCTCGGATGGCAAAGATAATTTTCTTTGTTAAAAAAGCATCCGTATCCGTTGCTTGGTATAGCCCTAGTGATTTCGATACTGCTTTGCGCACGTCATAGTTTAAGCACCAGAAAAACGTACCGAACTCTCCAAGCGTTAAAACCTCAAAAATCGCCCATATTGGAACGCTTGAATCATTGTGGTAAAAATGCTGGATAATAGCGTTTTTATCGTACTCTCTGGTTAATGCAGAATAAACACGGTCTCGCAAGGATAGCCGCCGTTTTAGTGCATCCTTATAAGAGCCCGATCCAACTTGCAGACGCACATGGTCAGTCAACAGCGTTGTGTAAATGTAATTGAAATTATCGCTGTTTCCAAATCGGATCAGTTCTTCCAACACATAGTTTTTCAGCGCAGTTTCAATAAACATAAGTTGAGGATACAGTATGGCTTTTAACCGCATATCAAAGTCATAGAACGCTTGAACTTGATCAAAATTTGTATAAGGAACAGTATTAGTAGAAGTACCCACAAAGCGGTAGCCCTTATATCCATGATAATATCCAATATTTCTTAGTTTCCGTTTTTGTGCTGACCCACTGATTTCAATTCCCTTTTTATCGCGCAAATAACGCATAAGTCCGTCAATGCTTTTGGGCATTTCTAGCAATCACCTCATTCCTTTGATTGATTTATTATACGATTATTTGTCTATGTTTTCAAGTAAAACACAGATAAATGATACACATATTAATTGAAACGGAGATATCAAATTGAAAAAGAACCGCAAGAACAAACCTGCCCCGCCGCCCGGCCTGCCGCCGGAGGAGAAGCAGCCTATCGAGGAGCAGACGAAGAAGCAGCCGTTTCTCAAGCGGCTGCTGTTCGGTGAGGAAACGCCGGATCTGAGCGAGCTGGAGGCTGGCTCAACAACAATTCTGGACATTCTTTCGCCCACGAGCGTGGACACCAAAAGCCGGGACTACATTGTAGTGGACGGCATTTTTCATGCCTATCTTTACATCACGGGCTATGGCTATTCCACGACCGTCGGCGCAAGCTGGTTGGCTCCGCTGGTCGAGGCCGGCGAGGGCGTCAGCATTTCGTTCCATTTTGACAAGCAGCCCAAAGAAAAAATTCTGGCGAAGATCTCGCAGCAGACCATGATGAATCGCAGCCGAATGCGCGACGTTGCGGACACCCGGCAGGACTTTGAGGAGCTGGACAGCGCCATTGCCTCCGGTATGTACTTAAAAGACGTGATGAACCGGCAGGGCGAGGATTTTTACTATATGCACACACTCATTGAGGTCACAGCCGGCGATCCGGAGACGCTGGAGCATCGCGTTACGGCAGTTGAAAAGCTGTGTGTCTCCGTGGACATGATCGCCCGCCGCTGCGAGTACAAGCAGGAACAGGCATTCTTGTCCATGCTGCCAATTTTGTATCTCGACCCGGACATCGAACGCAAATCCCGGCGCAATGCGCTCACCAGCGGCGTGGCGGCAGCGTTCCCGTTTGCGTCCTATGAGCTGTCCGACCGCAATGGCATTTTCCTCGGCCTCAATATGTACAACCGTTCACCGGTCTTTCTGAACCCCTATGACGACTATAAATATACGAACGGCAACATCTGGATCGGCGGTTCGTCCGGTGCTGGCAAGACGTTCACGCTCCAGTGTGTCGGCGGGCGTCTGCGGCAGCAGGGCAAGCGTGTTATTTACATCATCCCGAAGAAAGGACACGAATTTCGCCCGCGCTGTGAGCAGCTTGGTGGTCTGTATCTGCGGATGTCCCCATCCTCGCCGGACTGTCCGAATATCATGGCCATCCGCCGAAAATCGCTCGACACCTACGCAGGGCTCAAGGGGCTTGCCTCCCGTGATGATTCCGTGCTGGCGGATAAAATTTCACGGCTTATTATCTGGTACAGCCTGCAAAAGCGCGACCTCAGCGATGAGGACCGGAACTATCTGGACACGTCGCTGGTCGAGTGCTACCGACGGTACGGCATCACGTTTGACAACGCTTCCGTTCTGAACGAAGACGGGAGTTTTCGCAGAATGCCCATTCTGGCGGACTGGTACGACGTGCTGCAGGAAAGCGCGGATACGCGGCATCTTGCCGTTGTGCTGGCGCGCTATGTGACCGGCTCGGCCTCCGCGATGGGCAGCCGCAATGAGATCGACCTCGATAACAAATACATCGTCATTGACACATCCGGTATGCCCGACGATCTGCTTTTGCCCGGTATCTTCTGGGCGACGGACATTGCAAACGACTTGATTTCAAGTGCGGGTGGGCAGCTCTCGGCGCTGATCTCCGATGAGCTGTGGTCGCTCGTCGGCGCGAACTCCAATCCGCTGGCGGCAGGCTACATTCAGGAAATGGTCAAGACCATCCGCGGCCTCGGCGGTATTGCCATCACGTCCACACAGGGTATGCAGGATCTGTTTTCGCTGGACAACGGCAAATATGGCAAAGGCATTCTGGATTCCAGCCGCATCAAGATCGTTATGCAGATGGAGGAACAGGAAGCCCGGCTGATTCAGAACGTACTCAATCTATCCGAAGAAGAAGTCCGTCAGATCACCAGATTCCGCCGCGGCGAAGGACTTCTTTGCATCGGCTATAACCATGTACCCATCGCGTTCTACGCGACACAGAAAGAATATGACGCGATCACAACGTCCCCAACAGATTTGTTAAAGAGAAAGGAACAAGAAGTATGAACGAAGAACGATTTGCAGCAGAAACAAAAAAGATTCAATCCGTCATTACCAAAGCCTCACAGAAAGCCAGCGCGCTGTCCGTGCTTTCTGATGGCGGCAAAATGAGCCCAGAAAAATTGCAGCTCACGCTGGAGGAAACCGCGTATTTCTTTGAGGCCGCGACGCTCCACCTGCGCGCCCTCTGCGAAACACAGATGCCGGGGATCGGCGGATACGGCCGACGCGAAGGGCTGGAGTTCCAGCTTCCGTCCGGGCATATTGAGATCGCGGGCGCGGGCTGGGTGCATATGCAGATCGATACGCTCCTGCCGCACTGCCGGTATATGCCCGCGACTTGGCTGACGGACACGGTGCGGCAGCTTCTGACGGCTTATATGCAGCGCACAAACTTCCGCCTGCATTTCAAGCAGATGCTTCTGGTGATCGACGAACACAGCGACGTGGACGGACGCCATGTATTCGATCAGGACAACAAGGGGTGGAAAGCCGTGAGCAATGCGCTGAAAGGCATGGTCATCGACGATGATGACCAGTACCACCTGTCCGTTCACATGATGTCCAGCCGCAGCGCAGAAAACGTCTGTCACATCAGCCTGGTGCTGCCGGAATCCGCAGAGGAGTTCTTCCAACTCCATCAAAAAGGCATTGCGTATAACCCCTTGGAGCCATCTGTTTCGTCATGCCCATCGACCGCTTTTCAGCTTGTTTGAAGATCTGGCAAAACCGATGGGTCAACCCGCTTGCAATGTCATACTTTTTTGCGATTTGAAGCATCCGGCAGGCGGCGAAAAACCGGCATCTACCGCTACCCATCGGTCAGGCAGGCAAAAGTCACGCAGAAGCACCGAAATTGTGGTTGCGCCGGAACCGGCGCAAGCGCAGTTTCGGTGCCTCGCAGGAAAACGGGAGCTGCCATGATTTTTACGACCCGCGACCTTGATATTCTTCGGTTTCTTCGCTGGTGCCGATTTGTGCAGGCGAAAGATCTGGCCGGTGTGTTTTCCAAGACAGAGGTTCAGAATCTTGAAATTCTCCGTTTGATAAAGCTATATTCCCGCGCGCAAGCCTACACGCTGACCGCCGCCGGGAACCGGCTGCTTGACGCCGCCTTTCCAAAGCTCCCCGCCGCAGTTGCTCCGGCTTACAAAACTGCCGATACCATCCGCCGCATCCGGCAATATCAAGCCAAAAAGTTCTCTCCGTTTTAACCTTTCTCGACATACACTTGGATGCGCTCCCTCATCCTGGCAAAAACATCCGTTTCTGCATAACGAGAAGGGTCTGCTGCCGCAGCCTGATCCGCCTCATCCAGTTTCTGCTCTGTTTCATCCTGAATGGCAGATTTATCACGAATCATCATATAGCATCACTCCAACAGTTTCGCGTAATTTCGGCGGGCGTAGACCACTCTGGCAATCGTCACACGCTTTTCTGTCTCCGTCACCCAGTAGAACATCATATAGTTCTCAACAAGCAGCTTGCGATACTCGTGCTTTAACGGGCGCAGCGGCGCATAGGCAGGCTGCGCATACGGGAAATCCCGAAGACTTTCTCCGGCCTCTGCCAGCCGCTCCGCAATGCGCTCTGCCGCAGCTGGATTGCTCAGTTCCTGTGCAATATACAAGACAATCTCTACCATGTCCTGCACGGCAAGCGGCATATACTCTACACTATACAACTCTCGATCCTCCGATCGCGTCTTTCATGGCTTTCAGAACATCTTTGGAGGAATAGCGCTCACTGGACAGCTCTGCTTCACGCTCGGCGGCTTGCAGTTTGAAGTAGATTTCACTTTCAAATTGCAGATTTTCAAATGCTTCCATACTCAGAACGACCATATCACCGTAGCCGTTCTTCGTCAGGAACACCGGCTGCGCGGTTTCGTGGACGGTTTTGGAGATCTCCGCAAAGTTGTTTCTCAGGTCGGAAACCGGACGGATCATGTTCATAGTATCAGCCTCCTATCACTTGCAGTTTAGCATAATTACGCTAAGTTTTCAAGTCTGCGTCTACTGATATTATGTGTAAAAAGCGTGCATGGTCAAGAGCGACGCAAAATTCGTACGAATATCGCACTCTACTTCCGCATTTTTGGCACTTATCGTATGCAGCTACACTTTGATCAGCAACGGACACGCACAGCAATATGGTTGGAAACGAACGGGCCATCACGCGCTATCCATAGTTTATTGCACCAATTCACGGATTATTTTTTGTATTATTTGCACCTTTTGCCCATTTACTTAAAACAGGAGGAATCCCCATGAAAGCAGCCAAGCTGACCGAGCATCCAAGTTTCCGGCTTATGCGGCAGACGGACGTACAGAACGTCTGGCATATGCAGATGCCGCGATGGTTATTTTCAGACCCGCGTTATTCAGGATTAAGTCTGGACGCGAAGGTGACGTACACCTTTCTCCTGAACCGCTTTCAGCTCTCCAGGCGCAACAGCTGGGTGAACGATGCCGGTGAGGTGTTCGTGATCTTCCCCCGCAAGGCGCTGGCGAAAGAGCTTCGCATCTGTGAGCAGCGCGTCACGGCAGCGTTCCGCAAGCTGGCGGAGCTTCAAAAAGCGTTGCGGCCGCAGCGAGCAGCCGCCCGCCTACGATCTGGCTGAAGATGATGAGATTGGAATGGTGGAGTGTACGGTGGAGTCTATTCGTGGCTTATAATCGGACGATTTGATCCTCATGGATCAGCAACAGGTCATCGCACTCCCTGGCGAACGCGACCAGGCGATTAGAAAAGCCGCTCTTGGAAAACAGACCATAGAGTATCTGGTAGCCTTGCCGGATAAATCTGTTCTGGAGATCAACCGAAGCCGCGACCTTTTGCTGAAGCGCCGTAAGGACAGGCAGATCGACCGGCTTCTGATGGTACTTGCATTCTCCAATAAACAGTTTTTTGTTCTGGCGGTCAACTGCCGCTACGTCAATCTCCGTGTCGGCGTTCAAATCATTGTGCCAATACGAGCCGATTCTGGAGGGAACGAACGCGAGCTGTCCGTTCCGGCAAAGCTCCGCGAAGATGTTCTTGCAGACATCTTCATACGCAAACGCGACAAAGCTGCTGATAAAGGTCTTTTGCAGCTCGTCCAACACGATCTGCTGATTGTCCAGTTCCAGTTCTCCCTTATACGGATAGACATACCGGAACCAGAAGCGGGTAAAGTTGTCCGATACAAAATACAGTCCTTTTCGGGAATGCTCTGGATTCTTTTCTGTGATTGGCGTGTCTTTTACAACAAAGCCCAGCTCAGACAGTGTTGCCAGATACGGCGAGATTGAGGGGCTTTCCTGTTCGAGAACGCCGCAGATCTTACTCAGCTTGTGGTTGCCGTCCGCAATGACCCGGATGATGGAGAAATAATTGATCGGCGTCTGCACCTCATCGCGCAGCAGGAAGTTTGGTTCCTCGTATAGAAATCCGTTTTTGGACAGCACGATCGAGCGGATCTGATCGATCAGCGGTTCCTGCTCGGTAAAGAACTCCAGATATTTCGGCACACCGCCGGTCAGCGCATATTGCTGGACTGCCTGTTCAAAGGGCAAGGACTGCGCGGCATAGACCGCCGTAAACGGCAGCGGCATCAAACGGATCTGCGCCGTTCTTCTGCCGTAGAGCGGACTGTCATAGGAAAGCGCGTGCTTTTTCATCATTCCAATCAGTGAACCGCTGAGGATCAGCATGATATTGCTGTCCTGTAAAAACTCATCCCAGATGTTTTGCAGAATGGATGGGAAGGCCGGATTCGTTTTGACCATGTATGGAAATTCATCCAGCACGATCACCTTTTTCTGCTCTGGCCGGTATGCGGCGACGGCACGAAACAGGTCAGCCCAATCGGAAAATGTTACATTGCCAAGCAGCACATTCCCAGTGGCTCTTGCGATCACACCGGCCATCCGTTTCATGCTCTGCGCCTCAACCTCCTCTGTGGCGAGGAAATATACAGCGGGCTTGTCCTTGATAAATTCCTTGATCAGCCGGGTCTTTCCGACACGCCGCCGGCCGTAGATCACAACAAAACCGCCGTCACGGCGATATTCCTGTTCCAGCGTCTGTAATTCGCTCTGCCGCCCAATAAATTTCATTTCGGCTCACGTCCTTTAATATAATTTCAATTATGCTAATTTGAATTATGCTATTAGTATGACAGACGATTGTAAAAAAGTCAATCGAAACTTCTGTTTTAGTGAAACTATCTGATTTGGAGGGAATCCCCATGAAAGCAGCCAAGCTGACCGAGCATCCAAGTTTCCGGCTTATGCGGCAGACGGACGTACAGAGCGTCTGGCATATGCAGATGCCGCGATGGTTATTTTCCGACCCACGTTATGCGGATATGAGTCTGGACGCCAAGGTGACGTACACCTTTCTCCTGAACCGCTTTCAGCTCTCCAGGCGCAACAGCTGGGTGAACGATGCCGGTGAGGTGTTCGTGATCTTCCCCCGCAAGGCGCTGGCGAAGGAGCTTCGCATCTGCGAGCAGCGCGTCACGGCGGCGTTCCGTAAGCTGGCGGAGCTTCAGCTCATCTGGGAAAAGCGCTGCGGACGCGGCGACGCCAATCAGATCTATCTGGCCAGCGTCACGCCCATCGACGACCCCAACTACGAATGTGCGCCGTTTTCGTTTTCATCAAGGGAGTATGAATCCTGCGGTTCCAGAACCGCGGATTCTGTGTTTCTTGACGCGGAAGAACCGCAGGATACACGGCCCCAGAACCCCGAAATCCCCGCCTTTAGAACCGCAGATTCTGATGTTCCAGAACCACAGAATCCGGGCGCAAGTAATACTGATCTTAGTCAACCTGATACCAGTTTCTTAGATGTCAGTCTATCCGTAGCTTCGGAGGACGGACCGGCGGACGATGAAAAAGAGCTCACGGGCATTTTGGATGCTTGTGAGCTTTCGTATTTCGAGCCGGAGGTGGCGCGTGTTTTTGAGAACGCCATCGAGCGGCTGTTCTACTCGGACAACCTGCGTATCGGACAGGCCGTCTTGCCGCAAAGCCGGGTACGCTCGCGCCTGCACTTGCTGAACTATTTCATCTTGCAGGAAGCGAAGATCAAACTGCACACGAACCGGAACGCCCCTGTCCGAGACTCCACGAAGTACGTCATGTCCACGATCTACAACTGCATCACAGAAACGGAAAGCGACCTGCTGGTCGATCCATACCTCAATTCGCTGCGTTCGCCGCCGGGAAAGGGGCGAGGCTGATGCTGCTGACGAAACAGCAAAAATATCTGCTGGCTGTGTTGGAGAAGCTCGGCTGCGCGGAGCAGCGGCAGCTTGCCGCGCTGCTGCAAAAGACGTTTGCCTTTTCTTCGCTTGACGATGCCTTGCGCGTGACCGGCGCTTGTATCCGACAGATGCAGATGGGCGGACTGCTACAAATCTCGGATGGTTTCGTTACACCAACCGGAGAGCGTCCCGCCGCGCAGCAGATAGACGCCATTGACGTGATGCTGGAGCTGTCTGCGGCGCAGCCAGAGAATTTCTATGCCGTGGGCAAACATACTCTGCTCCGCTTCTCGCTTGGAGAGCCAAGATTCAAGCAGTTTGTCATCGTGTCCGGCAGTGATCCGCCGCCGGAACGTGAGATTCGGCAGGACGAAAAGATCATCGTTCTGCTGCCAGACGGCATCCGACCAGAGATATTTCCATACACCAGACCCGTCATTTTTGCAATCCGGCAAGAGAACGGCAAGCACCGCTTCTTTGCCAGAAAATAATTTTTAGGAGGAACTACATATGCCCAGAAAGAAAGCCGAACCCGAAGTGCTGCAAGAAGAAACGATGCAGCCCGAAACCATCCAAGCCGAAGAACCGACTGCCGCAGAACAGCCCGCATTGGAGCCGCGGGCAGAAGAACCCGTAAGCATAGAACCTTTGCAACCATACGGCGAAGAGGAACCGATTATTGCGGAAGAAACGCCAGAGTCAAGCGAACCGGAGAAAAAATCCTTCTACGATCTGGACTTCCGTGCGCTCGACCAGGATCTCTCGCCGGAGCAGCGACAGGAGTGGAACACAATCTACGCCTCCTTCCGCAGCCGAAGCGTCATGCGCGGCACGATCATCGGCGTCGATCCCCATTCCATGACCGTCCGCAGCGCGCAGACCGGACAGGTCGAGACCAAGCGGATGTACTGTGCGGTCATTGTGCCGTTCCGCGCCCGCATTTTGATCCCGGAAACGGAAATGTGGGCAGAAAGTGAAGAACGCCCAGCGTTCGTTTTACGGAACATGCCGGGCGCTCAGATCGATTTTGTCATTACGCATGTGGATCGTGAAGCAGGCTTTGCTATCGGCTCCCGACGTCTGGCGCTGGCGTCACGGCGCTATTTCTTCTCCACACAGCCGCTCCACCAGCCGGACAGCCGCGTGCCGTGCCATGTGCTGGCCGTCGGTCCGCGCCGATGCCTCGTCGAGTGTTATGGCTACGACGTGAACCTTTCGCAGCGCGATATGAGCTATGCGGCCATTCCCGACCTGCGGGAGCAGTACCATCCGGGCGATGAACTGACCTGCGTGGTCAAGCAGTTTGACCGCAAGGCTGGTACCTTGGAGATCTCCGTCAAGGAGACCGTTCCGAACCCCTTCGACGAAGCAAGCCTGCGCCACCCCGTCGGCTGCCGCCGCAGGGCAAACATCGCAGGCAAATACGCCGGCGGCGTGTTCTGCAACCTCCCCGACGGCGCGGTCGTCATGTGCCGGTACTCGTTCCATTATGAGGACTCGGACTTCAAAACCGGCGATACCGTCATGGTCGTGATTCAGCGGTATGACGAGGGGAAGAAGCAGATTTTCGGGAAAATCGTAGGACGATGAATTAATATTATTGCATTGTACGCATCTTTTTGCTAAACTATATATAATTATACATAAATAGAGCAAATGTTTATGGGAGAATATAGAGTATGCAATACTGCTTAAAAAACGATCAAGGCGAAGTCGTCTCTGGTGTGCGTGTACCTAAAAAGCCTGAATACGGTACCGGGAAATTTGATGACAACGGAGAGGAATTGATTAATTGGGAAGGATTTCGGACAGAATATGCTGACCAGCATGGCTTTGATATACGAGAAATAAATGAAAACGGTGAATATTGGGAGGATATTTCTCTGCCACGAGGTACAGTAATCATTCGCTATGGTCCAGAAAGCGGAAAATATACCGCGCCTTTGGGAGCATCATACGATGAACTAGCATTGCCGTATAAACGTTCTACTGTAGAATTTCATAAATATATAGTGAAATCATTAACGTTTACGGTTCGCGCCGCAAAGGTACGCAAAGGGATTGTAGCACCAATGTTTGATAGTAACGGTGGTGCAGTCCAATTTTATCACTTAGAAAGAAACATAAGTGAATTACTTAAACGGCGCATTTTAAGGAGGATAGCATGGGTTATAAGCTTTTTACGCTGCGGCAGGCGTCGCGCCGAAGCTGGCGCATCAACCAGAAAGCGCCTGCGGTCAAGGTCTATATGCTCTACTACGAGGACACCATGCAGCAGAAATGCCTGAAGCTCATGGCATCCAAGCTGGCGGTCGCCGGACTCATTGAAGGAAACTTCTCTGAGGAAGGACTTGCCGCAATGAGCGATGTGCAGGACATGACCTCGCAGATGGCGAAGGAGCTGATGCTCGGTATCCGCGACAATGTGGAGGATATCGCGGCGGCGTTCAAAAAGATGTCGTTTGAAAATCCCGACCGTGAGGTACCGGAAGTCCCCGCCGAAGAAACGTCTTTGCCAACGGAGCCCGTGCCGGCAAGGATCGAATCGTCGAAGCGTGTGCTTACGGCGGATCAGGAGGAAAAGCTGCAAGCCGCCATGGTGCAGCTGGAACAGCAGAAAGCCAAACGGACGAAGAAAACGCAGCAGGTGGAGAACCAGCTGAGCCTATTCGATTTCGTTGCGTAAAAAGGAGGATGCCATGAAATTCACCGTCAACCGCACAGAACTGCTTGCCGCAGCGCAGAACGCCGAACGCATTGCGCCAAGGGTTTCCACGATAGAAATTCTGCAATGCGCGTATTTGCAGGCTGAGCAGGACACGCTCACCGTCGCGTCAGGAAATCTGGAAATCGCGTTGGAGCAGCGGCTCCCCGCACAGATCGAGGCTGAGGGCAGCGTTGTCGTAAAAGCCCCGCTTCTCTCCGGAATGCTGCGCCTGCTGGATGGCGAGCGTGTGACGTTTCAGATGAAAAGCGGAAAGCTCGTTGTTTCCTCCGGAAACGCGGAATACGCCATTCCCGTCATGGACGCGGCACAGTACCCGCGCATGGAAATTCCCTGCCCGGCGGCAACCGTGCCTGTGAGCGGCATCCCGTCGCTCACCAAACGAACGGCGTTTGCTGTTTCCGAGGAGGCTGCCCGACCGATGCTCAAATGCGTGAACCTGATCTTCGGTGCGGATGGTCTGCAGGCGGTCAGCACAGACAGCTTCCGCATCGCGTCTGCCAAGGGTGACCGCGAGAGCCGCGGGAACATCAGCTTCCTCATTCCGGCCGCTTCGCTGGAAAAGCTGGCGGCGCTGGTGGACAACCGCGAGAAATTGCAGGTCGGCACAACAGGAAAACACATCGTATTTACGAAAGAGAACTTTTCGTTTGCCGCGCGCGTCATGGAAGGCCCGTATCTTGCCGTGTCGCAGGTACTGTCCAATCTGAAGCAGCAGTTTACGGTCCTGACCGACGCCGCCCTGCTCCGTGATACCATTTTGCAAGCTCTGAGCGTCACCGGCACGCAGAACCGATTTTCCCTGTCCTTTGCAGGAAACCGGCTGACTGTGCGCTGTGAAAGCGAATACGGTGTTTCGGAGACGGCTATGGACGTGGTCGCGCTGAGCGGCGAGCCAACGGGTGTGTACTGGTACAATCCGGCGCAGCTCATGGAGTGCCTGAAAGCGCTGAACGGAACGCTCATGCTGGAGGTCGTGCAGCACAGTGCGCTGCTTCTCAAAACAGACGAGCTTGTCTGCTTCCAGATGGCGGTGCGTGAACCGAAAGCCATTGAAGTAAAGCCACAAAAGACAAAAAAGCCGCGCAAGGAGGCGGCATAAAAAAGGAGGACACGCCTATTTGAAGAAACCGACCATCTGCCGCTACTGCGGCGGGATCATCCGGCTCGTTCCGGCTGCTGATGTCTATGGCAGCTCGACGGAACGGCTTGGAATGCAGAACGAATATCTGTATCAGTGCCAGAACTGCAATGCCCGCGTCGGCTGCCACAAGGGTACCACGCGGCCGCTCGGCGATGTGGCGAATGAGATTCTGCGGCTCAAGCGCATCGAAGCCCATCAGGTGTTCGATGCTTACTGGCAGAAGCAGCACATCAGCCGAACGAAAGCCTATCAATGGCTGGCACAAGAATTGAAGCTCCCGGAGGAGGATACGCACATCGGTGGGTTTGAAATCGATACCTGCCAGCGTGTGATCGACCTCTGCCGGGCAAGGATGGACAAATCAAAATAAGGAGGACGCAATATGAAGATCCGGCCCAAGGTTCCCGTATGCACAGACTGCGATCACGTTTTCGAGTACAGAGGCCGAAACCCCGGTCAGCTCGGCGGCGTGGTGGTGCAGTTTGGAGAAGCCTATATCCGAGAGTGTTTCTGCCGCCGTCGGTGCAGCTGCGGAAAAGGCAAAGGAAGTCCAAACGATTCTCGGCGCGTGGAGTGATGATGCAGGCGCGATGGAGAAAAACGCGGTGAACACCGAGCTTCTTCAAAAGGTTCGGCAAAATCCCGCGCTGTTGGAGATTTCAAAGCACCTTGGGCGCTTCCGGGAGATTTTCGCGCAGGGCAAGCGCAACGGCTACGCCTATGGGCGCGGAGAAACCTATGCGCTGGAGCTTGGCAATGATCTTTCCCGTGCTATCGGCTCGGAGTTTGCCATGCTTGCCTCGCCGCAGACGCTGCCGCTGTTTGTAAAGAAGTATCAGCAGCGGCGGCTCAAGCAGTATCGCAGGCGCGAGCCTGTCCACAAGGGTATGGGCGATATGATCTGCTGCCTCGATGAATCCGGCTCCACGCGCGGCGACGCCGCCGCATGGGGCAAGGCCGTGGCGCTGACGCTGCTGGACATTGCCGCAGAAAGCCGGCGCAAATTCGCGCTCATTCATTTTGCCGGTTCTTCTGAGTGCAAGGTGGACGTTTTTCTGCCCGGTCAGTATTCCATGCAGGATAAGATGAACGCCGCCGAGACGTTTTTAGGCGGCGGCACCAATTTCAAACAGCCCTTGGATGAGGCGATCCATCTCATGGACACCGGCTTTGAAAATGCCGATATTGTTTTCCTGACCGACGGCCTGTGTGAGCTGCCGGAGGACTATCTGGCAAAGCTCCATAAGGAGCAGACCGCCCGAAAATTCACCGTGACCGGCATCCTGCTCGACGCAGGCAATCCCGGTATGGATTTCAGCCTGACGCCGTTTTGTCAGAAAATCTATCGGACCAGCGAACTGGCCGGTGATGAGATCGTAAGAGGTTTGGTTACGCAGCGTATGTAAAAGCGGCGAAAATGATTGACAGTTATCCTGAAACCATTATAATAAAGGAAAAGGTACTGTATAATTGATTATGTGGATGCCTGAAAGGAGGCGTTTTTATGAAGGGTACAACGCTGAAAATTGAACCGGAATTGACAGCACAGGCCGCCGCTCTCTTTAAGGAGCTCGGAATGGATTTGAGCACTGCGACCGGAATCTTTTATCGTCAGGCATTGCGGTATCGTGGTCTGCCATTCGATGTGCGTCTGGATGAACCGAATGAAACCACGTATGCCGCGATGGATGCCGCAGAAAACGATAAAATGTATGGTCCGTTTGATACAGTGTCCGATCTGATGGAGGCACTGAATGCTTAAACCAGAGTTTTCAGGACAGTTCAAGCGCGACTATAAGCTGGCCGTCAAACGCGGCTGCGACCCCAAGAAATTGGAGACTGTCATTACAACACTATGCGCCGAACAGCCTCTTCCAGCTGAGTATCGAGATCATGCGCTGACAAATTCCCGTAATTATAAGGGGATGCGTGAGTGTCATATTCAACCCGACTGGCTGCTGGTCTACCGGATCAGGCACGAGATTCTGGTCTTACAGTTGATCCGAACAGGAACGCACAGCGATCTGTTTTAGCCTTTTTTCTCAAAGCGAAGATTATTGCAAATCCATAGTAGGCACGAAGCAGACAAGCACGGCTTGTCTGCTTCGTTTTTTATGCTCCGCTTTTCAGCATCGCTTTCGTTTTCAGAATCGCTGCGCGGAATGTTTTCTGCGCTTCGCGCTCTGGTGGTAAGACTGGGAGCAGGAAGTCCAACGCAGCTTGAATCCGCTTCAAATCATCTGATGTCAAATGACCATCCGTTAAGTGCCGATGTACCTGCTGGTATGCCAGACGCAGAGATTCAGAAACACTTGCTCGTGAGAAATATTCTGTAATCAGACCGTCGATGAGTGCGGATTCCTCTATGGAATATGTCAATGCTGTTGCCACTTCCTTTCCACGAGGGTATATGCTATCATATTTCGTAGAAAAGAGCAATGCCAACGATTATTCGTGTAGAAAGGAGCCTTCATGAACAAAGAAGTATTGCTTACGGTGCTTGGCGTTATTGGCACACTTGGCGGCACGCTGCTCGGTTGGCTGCTAAATGCGTATACATACAAAATCGGAAGAACCGAAATCCGCGGAACATTTGAAACAAGAATAACGATGCCGCCTGCCCGCCCTGATGATGCCGCTGGCGGAACTGTAAAGAAGGAATATTTCATCAAATGCTGCGCAAAGAATAGCAGGCAAATTGCAGTTTTACTTGAAAATTTCCACTTTGAAGTGCAGAAAAGCAAAGACGCGAAAACCGTTCGTGTTTCTGCATTGAACGAGAAAGACAGTTGCTGCTGCGTGGGAAAGGTTCAGGTCAGCGCTAGAACTGCAATGGCTCCACAGATCATAGAACCGCGGAAATTGCAGTTTTTCACTGTTCGGATCGATACCGCTGACCCTGAGATACAATACGCAAAATTGACGTTGTGCGCGTATGACGAAGACGGGAAACTCCACAAGTTTTTGGTGTACAATGGTCTGAAAGCTAAACGTCCCCCGGCGCACACGCCGAGGGACTAACATCAGCGAATGATCGTTTTTTATCATATCAAAAAAGCGGGGCATGCGCTATCGAGAGATGCCGTGCCAGAAGAACCGTTCAACGTCTGCAAAAGCAGCTTGCAAGTCCAAAGACTCGCAAGCTGCTTTCCTAATATCCTTGCTGTATTTTGGCTCCTTGCGTCAATCAAGCGATCGGGTGCTTGAGCGCCCACTCGCGGCCGTACTTTTTGAGTTCGTCCTTTTCGATCTTGTCGTTCCACTCCAGGAAGCACCAGCCGTTCGGAATTGCCGGATAGAACCGTCCGGCCGGGCAATAGGTGTCGACTGCGCGGCGCACCTCGGCGCGGATCTGCTCCTCGGTGATGTTTTCAACGTCGATCTTCGGGCCGTCAATGCCGCCGACCATGGCGAGCTTGCCCTCCGTTATGCGCTGGATCTCCACAATATCGTTCTGCGCGATGACGCCCTGCCAGATGTCAATGCCGATCTCTACCATATCCGTCACAAGCGGCTGGCAGATGCAGTCCGCGTGGTGCATATAAATCATGCCTTCTTCATGGATCGCGTCAGCAATTTCCTTTTGCAGGGGCTTGATGATCTCGCGCCAGACTCTCGGCGGCAGGAAAACGTTCTGCTTGGAGCCCCAATCGTCGTGATAGAAGATGATGTCCGGGTGGATCTGCTTGCCCATTTCGTGGATGTAATCGATCTTGTAGTCTGCGATCACACGCAGCAGCTCTGCCATCTCTTCCGGGTATTCCAGATAGCTGCACAGCGCGTTTTCCATGCCCATCAGATGATGCGAGCGTTCAAACAGGCCGCCGCCGAACAGCACACCGACAAATTTTTCCTTACGGTCAGTTTCGTCGGCGACTTTTTTTGCCGCACTCCAGTCCAGCCCTCTCGTTGGGGGAACGACCACAGAGTCCTTCCAGTGTTCAATGTCCTTGATGACCGCGTTTTCCGCCGTCACATGCGGATGCGGACCCGGCGCGCCGGGCTTATAAATGTAGGCAGTTCCCCACGGGTCTTTGTATTCCTTTCCGTCCTGCGGGAACATACCGGCCATTAAAACCGGATCGGGAACCAGTTGAATGGCGTCCATCAGATCAAAATAATAATCCGGCTGCTGACGGTTGTAGATCGCCATTGCGTTTTCGCGTAATGTCATCATCGCAATAAACCTCCTGTTACAGTATATTTGCTTTTGAATTGGAATCGAATCAGTTCATTATTTGACGCCTTTGATCGTGCATACGCCGATCATGCCCAGGAGCGTCAGCGCACCGAAGACGCAGAAGCTCGCGGTGTAGCCGATCGCGACGGCAAGCACACCAAACAGCGCGGACGCCAGAAGCGTACCGATGCCAATAAAGGTATTCACAACGGAAATGCCGACGCTGGCCTTTTCCGGTGCGATCGCTTCGCCCGCAACGGTATAGAGAAGTCCCATTGCAACAGCCGGAAGACCCTGAAGCCAGATGGTGATATTCAGAAGAATACCGGCCGGCAGGAACGCGATCAGAAAGCGCGAGAGCGCCATCCAGATCAGCGCGCCGAAGTAGATCCATTTGCGCGTCTTCAGAAGATCGGACAGTGTACCGCCGATGGCTGTAGAGAGCGCACCGACAATGGCGCAGACGCTCACCAGAGAGCCCGCCGCCTCTGCCGTGTAGCCATGCTCGACGACAAGGAAGGTCGGCGCGAAGCTCATAATAGCCATTGTGCTCATCATAAAGAACAGGCCGCCAATGGCAAGCTGCAAAACATTTTTGTCCCGGATTGCTTCCAGGAAGCTGATCTTCGGCGCACCGGAACCGTTCTTCCCCATGGGAGGCGCAACCTCATCGGTGATGAAAATGACCCAGACTACGAGCATGACCACGCTGTAGCCAATCGTGAACCACCATGCGGGCGCAATGTTCTCCGCCGTTGTAATGCGGGGAACAAGATTATACATGACGAGCTGTGCAATGGTGCCGCCCGTGATGTAAATGCCGTTTGCCCTTCCGCGAAGCTCCGGCGCAAAGAGGCACGCAATAACATAGGGGCCGAGAATACCGGTTGCGCAGGTGCCTGCGCCGACGACCAGCTGCGACAAGAACATAACCGTGTAGCTTTTCGTGCCGAACACGCCGACCAGAGAGCCTGCGATGATCAGGATCATCGCAAAAATGCCGGTTCTGCGCGGGCCGATTTTTCCCATCATTACGCCGAATGGGACAGCGAGAAAAATACTCAGGATGCTCAGCGCGGACACCAGCACGCCGGCCTTTCCTTCATCGATCTGCATGCCCTGCATCATGTATGTCAGAATCGGCTGGAGCCGGTACTGACAGAAGCCGGCCGTCAGATATGACAACACGATGATGATGAGATAGATATAGGGCGATATGCGTTTTTTCTGTGCTTCCATTTTCATCTCTTCCTTTCTGTTTTGCCTGCGGGCCAGTTGTCCGCTGGTTTGTATCTTTAGTCTAACGAACCGAACGGAAAATGAAAATGGACAAACCATCCGCAATTTTTCGCCGCGGCATGATACTGTGTACACGTTGACTGCCAATACTTTTTCTTCTGCAATGTGCATAGTGCCTATATCATCTTTTGAATACGACACAAGCGCACAAAATATGGCACTTGTTTTTGTATACACTATATAAAAACAGGCGGATTCAGAAAAAACATCGGGAAAACAAACGGTTTTTCTACCTCTGGACAAATGAATGTGCTATGCTATACTTGGTGTTGTGGAGAGGTTTCTCGTGCGGCACCCAGAAAATAACGGGAGGAATCACCATTGAATATCAGTCTGGACACGGTTCTTTCTGCACTGGATATGCAGAGCGCACATATCGTTTCCGCCAATTCCTTTTCCATCCATCAGCCCCAGCTGAACGCCGCGGCGCTCTGGTCGAAGGACGAGTCCGTGAGTCGGAATCTGTGCTATGTCATTCCCGCGCGGCAGGTGCGCGAAGACTTTTCCCTGCCGCCGAGAACGTCTGTCGTTATCGTGGGCACAGTGGATGAAAACATTCTGCGCATGTCCGATGTGGACGCGCTGGTGATTGACGTCCCGGTCAAGCGGGCGGCTTTCAACACCTGGTTCAACCGTATCAGTCGCATCTTCCATGACTATCAGCATTGGGCGTTGACTCTGAGCGACATGCTGGCACGCTCACCTTCTTTGCAGGAGCTGGCGGCGGTCGGCGAATCGTTTTTCGGAAACCCGGTGCTGGTGCTCGACCGGAATTTCTGCCTGCTCAGCAAGTATGACCCGTCGCTGCAAATCGCGTGGTCCTTTCACGAGCAGACGCAGGAGCGGATGCTGCCGGAAGAGATGATATCCATTATCAAGGCGCAGTCCGGGCATCAGGTGCAGGCAGAAGGCAGCCACGCCTTTTTTATCTCGGACGACTATTTGGCCTATAACATGCAGTTTCTGCATATGAGCCGCGGCAACGCGATTTTCACGCTGGCCATACCGGAGATCCGCGCGCCGCTTCGGAGGCTTTCCTTGAGCGCGCTGAGCTATTTTGCCGAGTGCATCCACGTCGTGCTCTGTCAGTTCAGTTTCCACTATGGACATAGCCTGCGGTTCGAGGAATTCGTCAAAAAACTTCTGTCCAACGAGCAGATCGAACAGGCCGTGATCGACCAGTACCTGCTGAGCATGCACTGGTTCAACGCCGACAATTACCTCTGTCTCGTCTTTGAGATCAATCGCTGGGACAGAGCCAATTCCGTCTTCCACAGCATCTGCATGAATGTGGAAAGCAGCTTTTCTGAGAGCTTCGCGTTCGTATACAATGACAAAATTGTAGCGATCATCAATTTAGACAGAGCGCAGATGAGCCGGGGCGCGATGATTCAGAACCTCATCCTGTTTCTGCGCGAGCATCTGCTGCATGTCGGCATCAGCTACACGTTCTTCGATTTCAGCACCGTGATCTCCTATTTCAAGGAAGCGGAGGCGGCGCTGGAAATGGGGCGGCTCTATGCGCCAGACATCTGGTATTACCGGTTTGAGGACTATGTTCTGCCGTATTTCATGCACTACGGAACCAGCCAGATCAATGGCCGGCATCTGTGCCATCCGGGGCTCGTTCAGCTCTGGCTTTATGACAGCAAGAATGAAACAGAGCTCTTGATCACGCTGCGCGAATACCTGACGACCGGTCTCAACGCCACAGCAACAGCCAAACATCTTTTTATCCACCGCAACACGCTTTATCAGAGACTGGATAAAATCAACCAGATCATCGGCGCGGATCTGAACGATCCCGACACGCGGCTTTTCATGCTGATGTCGTACTCGTTTGTTGATCTGCTCAAGCTCAAGCCCATTGAGGAAGTTGTGCCGGATTTCAAGAAAAACCGGCATTGACCCATATAAACACAGCATTGAAAAGGGGGATTTTTTATGCTGAGCAAACGCCAGAATCTTCTGGAAACCATCCATGGCGGACATCCCGACCGCTTTGTCAACCAGTATGAGGCATTTGCCCTTCTGTTCGGTACGCCCTTCGGTGTACGCAGCCGTAATCCCAAATACGGCGAGGAAAATGTCGTTAACGCATGGGGCGAAACCTGCTCCTGGCCCATCGGCACGCCGGGCCCGTTCCCGGTTCACACGCCGGACAAGATCGTTGTCAAGGACATTGAGCACTGGCAGGATTATGTGAAGGTGCCGCAGGTCGTCTACGACGCCAAAGAATGGGAGCCGTTCATCGCCGAAGCGGAAAAGGTCGACCGGAACGAGCAGTTCGCGACCGCGTTCTATGCACCCGGCGTTTTTGAAATGTGCCACCATCTGATGAGCATGCAGGAGTGTCTCGTCGCTTTCTATGAATATCCGGACGAAATGCACGAACTGATCGACTGCATCACGCAGTTCGAGCTGGACTACGCGGCAGAGCTCTGCAAATACGTCAAACCCGACGCACTGTTCCACCACGACGACTGGGGCAGCCAGATCTCGACCTTCCTGTCCCCGGATATGTTCCGCGAGTTTATCAAGCCAGCTTTTATGAAGATCTACGGCTATTATAAATCCCACGGTGTGCAGGTCATCGCGCACCATTCCGATTCCTACGCGGCAACGCTTGTTCCGGATATGATCGACATGGGCATCGATATCTGGCAGGGCGTTATGACCTCCAACAACGTGCCGGAGCTTATCCGCAAGTACGGCGGCAAGATCAGCTTTATGGGCGATATCGACAGCGCAAAGGTCGACTACGAGGGCTGGACGAAGGAAGTCGTGCAGGCCGAGGTCGACAGAGCCTGCGCCGAGTGCGGTACGCTTTACTTCATCCCGAACGCATCGCAGGGTCTTCCGATGAGCACGTTCCCCGGCGTCTACGAGGCGCTGAGTGAGGCCATCGACAATTGCAGCAAACGCTATTTCCCGGCAAAGAACGGCTGAGACAGGAGGAAATTTATGATTATCATTGGTGAAAAGATCAACGGCTCCATTCCGTCTGTAGCAGACGCCATTGCCCGCCGCGACGCGGATTTTATCAAGCAGCGCGCCGTCGCGCAGACCGAGGCCGGCGCGACGTTTATCGACTGCTGCGCGTCCGTTCCCGAGGCGCAGGAGGTCGAAACGCTCCGTTGGATGATCGACTGCATCCAGTCTGTGACCGATCTTCCCATTTCGGTCGACAGCCCGAGCACGAAGGTTTTGAGCGAAGCGTACAAGTTCTGCAACAAGCCGGGGCTGTTCAACTCCGTCTCTGGCGAAGGGCATAAAATGGACGCGATTTTCCCCATCATGGCCGAAAATCCCGGTTGGCAGGTCATCGCCCTTCTGAGCGACGATACCGGTATTCCTAAAAACGCCGCCGATCGTCTGAAGGTATTTGACAAGATCATGGCCAAGGCGAAGGAATACGGCATTGCGCCCAGCCGCATTCACATCGATCCGCTCGTTGAGATGCTCTGCACATCGGAAAACGGCATCGAGACGAACACAGAAGTCATTTCCACCGTCCGCGAAGCGTACCCCACCATCCACATTACTGCCGCCGTCAGCAACATTTCCTTCAATCTGCCGGTGCGTAAGATGATCAATCTCGGCTTCACCGTTCTCGCAATGAACGCGGGGCTTGACAGCGCGATTCTCGATCCCACGAACCGCGACATGATGGGTCTGATCTATGCGACCGAAGCGCTGCTCGGTCAGGACGACTACTGTATGGAATATATCAGCGCCTACCGCGAAGGCAAATTTGGCCCGGTCAAGCAGGCGTAAGCAGGTTTCCGTTTTTTACGGCGCAGTTCCCAACTATTTGCGCCGGTAAAATATCTGATTCTTTTATTTTTTCAACAGGGGGATATTATTATGTCTAAAATCGAAGAACTGTCCGCAGCAGTTGAAAACGGCAAATCCAAGCTGGTTCCCAATCTGGTTCAGGAATGCCTCGACGAGGGCGACGCGCCCCTCGATGTGCTCAATCACGGCATGATCGACGCCATGAGCGTTGTCGGCGAAAAGTTCAAGAAGAACGAGATTTTCGTTCCGGAAATGCTTGTCGCTGCCCGCGCGATGAAGAAGGGTGTTGACGTGCTCAAGCCCCATCTCAGCGGCGAGAACGACGGTAAGATCGGCAAAATGGTCATGGGCACAGTTTACGGAGACCTGCACGACATCGGCAAGAACCTTGTCATTATGATGATCGAATCGAGCGGCTACGAGGTCATTGATCTCGGCATCGACGTTTCGATTGAAAAATTTGTTCAGGCGGCAGAAGACCCCGACGTCACCGTCGTCGGCGTTTCCGCGCTGCTGACCACCACCATGCCCGCCATGAAGGAAGTCGTTGCCGCGCTCAACAAGAGCCCGCGCCGCAAGGATTTCAAGATCATGGTCGGCGGCGCTCCCATCACGCAGGAATTTTGCGACGAGATTGGCGCCGACGTCTATACGCCCGACGCGGCCTCCGCCGGTCAGGCTGCGAAAAAGCTTGCCATGGAGCGCAGCGCAAGCTGACTGCCGTCCGCTGATTGGAAAATATCTCCTTCGCCATGGGCGCCGGAGTCATAGAGGACTCCGTTGTCCTCCATTTGGATATTCCGGCTTCTTTCATCCCTTCACCCTCTGCCGGAATATTCCACAAATATTCTGCCGGGCGCAGCTTCTGCGCCCGACGGTACAAAACCCACAGGCCGAAAAATTCTCTGCCTGTGGGTATTGCTGATTCAGGGGATTTATTATGAGTGAGATTACATTTACCATTGCAGGCAAACCGGAACCGCTGCATACAGACTCTCAAAGAAGTTGGATGCAGGCGCTGGAGGACAACGGTATTTTTCTCGACGCGCCCTGCGGCGGGCACGGAAGCTGCGGCAAATGCCGTATCCTGGTAAACGGGAAAGAGGTGCTCGCCTGCCAGACGCAGGCTGCACAAGGAGCTAGCCTGACGCTTCCCGCGCGCCATACGGCTAAAATTCTCTCTGCCGGACAGTCTGCGGCGCTGGAAACGGACGGACAAACGGCATATGCGCTCGCCATTGACCTTGGCACAACGACGATCGTCTGCTGCCTGCGCGATGGCGTAAGCGGCGCGCTTCTGGCGCAGAGGAGCTGCCTGAACCCGCAGACGCAGTATGGCGCGGACGTTATTTCTCGCATGGAGTACGCGCAGGCACACGGCGCGCGGGCGCTTTCCGCATGCGTCTGGAAAGCGTTTGAGACGCTCACAGAGCAGTGCACGAAGGACGCCGGGATAGCTGCCTCGCAGATTGGCATGGTCTGCGTCGTGGGAAACACGGCGATGCACCATCTGCTGCTGGGCTTTGATACGAAGCCTCTGATCACGCCGCCTTATATGCCTGCAAGCTGCATTGCCATCGAGCGGCGCGGAATTCCGGAGCTTCCTTGCTGTGCAGGCGCGATGCTGCGCGTGCTTCCGAATATCGCGGGCTTTGTCGGCGCGGATACGGTGGGCTGCCTGTGCGCGGCTCGGTTTGACCAAATCAGCGAGCTGACGCTTCTAATCGATATTGGCACAAATGGTGAGATGGTTCTTGGCAATCAGGCGCGCCGTGTGGCGTGCTCAACGGCGGCGGGTCCTGCCTTTGAGGGCGCGAAGATATCCTGCGGCATGCGCGGCGCATCCGGCGCAATCGACCACGTCCGACAGGGAAACGGCACCGTACTTTTCCATGCTGTGGATGACGCGCCTGCTATCGGGCTCTGCGGCTCCGGGCTTCTCGACCTGATCGCGGTATTGCTGGAACTGAACATCATAGACGAATCCGGAAGGCTTACCTGCGGCGAACGCTATACGCTCCCCGGTACGGATGTTTTTCTGACGCAGAAGGACATCCGCGAGGTGCAGCTGGCTAAGGCCGCCATCCGCGCGGGCATTGAACTGCTGTGCAGCCATCTGGGCGTCCGAACCCGGGATATTCAGCAGGTTTTACTCGCCGGCGCGTTCGGCAATTATCTTGCCCCGGCCTCTGCCTGCCGCATCGGAATGATCCCGGTGCAGCTGCTCGACCGCATCCACGGCATCGGAAATGCAGCTGGAGACGGCGCGCAGCGCTGTGCGCTTTCCAAGGCTGAATTTGAGCGGAGTAAACGTCTCGCCGCCGGAACAGAGTTTCTGGAGCTGGCGTCGAAGCCGGACTTTCAGGATCGGTTCGTAGACGCTTTAAGCTTTGAAGAGGAGGATGACGATGACACAGACTGAACTTCTTGCGCTTGCCAAGTCCTGCGGCTTTACCGCGTCCGCGCCCTTAGATCCGGCGAGCATCGAACTCAAGCAAGCTGTGCGCGATATGTGCAAGGAAAACACCTGCGGTCAGTACGGAAAGCGTTGGAGCTGCCCGCCAGGCTGCGGCGACTTGGAACAGTGCCGCACACAGTTGGCTGGTTACTCGACCGGTCTTCTCGTCCAGACGACAGGCGCGATCGAAGACAGCTTTGACTTTGAGGGAATTCAGGACATCGAACAGCAGCACAAGAGGCATTTTGACGCCATGCACGAGGTGCTCCGGCCGCTTTATCCGAAGCTTCTGCCGCTGGGCGCGGGCTGCTGCACGCGCTGCAAGGACTGCACTTATCCGGACGCACCCTGCCGTTTCCCGGAAAAGATGGTATCTTCCATGGAGGCTTACGGTATGCTGGTACTGGAGATCTGCAAGGCCAACGGCCTTCCCTACTACTACGGCGCCGATACCATGACCTATACCAGCTGTTTCCTGCTTTTCTGAGTGTATCGTCTCTGGCGCTATTTGCAGGAATGGAGCGCTTCGCTGCGCAAACTCTGCTCCGCAGTAAATAAAAATACTGTCTCAACATATACAGAGTACTCTTCTCTTTTTTAATGACCGGGGGCACGAATCTTGAAGACACAATAGCTTCTTTAATACTTCGCAAGTTTTTCCCGAGAACGCTTTTATGCTACAATACTCCTGTATTCCAGGTCAGAGCAGATTAAGGGCGGAGCTATTTTAGGGCGGAGGTGAAAACTTGGGGACAGGTATGCCCCCGGTTCCGCGCGTAGGACATGGAATAAAATATTGGACTCATAAGACCGTAATTGCCGTTTGGCAGTTGCGGTCTTTTTGTGTCCGAACACAAAATTGAAAGGAGACACAGCATGACAGACACAGAAAACATATTTGACGGCTTTGCCTTACTGGGCGACGATGAGGAGTTTGACGTAGATAAAATCTTCGGCAGCAGTTCGGATGAACCCGCGCCGCCTCCTCCCACGCCGGAACCGGCAGAAGAAGCCAAACCCCAGCCTGAGCCAGAACAGGTTCAGGCGGAGACAGCAGAAGTACAGCCCGAGCCGGAACAGACGCTCCCTGCAAAGACGCAGAAAGTACCGGCAGAAGAAAAACAGCCTCTGGAACTCTTTTCGGCGTTTACAAGCGCGGAAAGCGACCCCATCCCAGAAGCAGCCCCGGTCAAAAGCATTGCGCCTAGACCCCAAACACAACTGTCGCTCTTTGACAAGCCGCCCGTTTTTCAGTACGGCGGCGCCAGAGAGCAGATCACGGACACCAGCATGACCTTCGAGGCTCTGCGCATCCAGAAAGCAGACGATTTCCCCGAATTGGAGGATGCGTCGGCTGTCACATGGCAGGTACGGTACGGAGATATTACGAAAACCGTTCCCGCGCCCAAGACGGACACCATCGCTGCCATGAAAGCGGAAATCGAGAAATCCAAAGTGTTCCTGGACGGCCTGAAAAAGGGCAAAGTCAAGGACCCGGAGTGCGTCGTAAAGCCGCAGATCCGGATGCAGAAGAAGGGCGTCGCGGAGTACAAGGGCGTATTCCCGACGCTGGAGGCTGCGCGCGCATCCAACAAGGTCATCTGCCTCATCCCCGCGCGGGATGGGCAGACGTATGAGATGCGCCGGAGTGAACTCGGCGAGTTCATCGCGCCCAAGCACAAGATCACGGAGTTTTCAGAGGTAAGAGCCGGCTTTCGTCCGGCTCTTCCTCGCATTCCGCAGGAGCTGCTGCGCTCCATCATCGGCTTTTTCAGAAGTCAGATGGAATCGGGCGCGGAGTTTGAAGCCCTTGTCCGTATCTACTGGGATCGGGAGGAACAGAAATTCATCCCGTTTGTGCCGAAGCAGTGCGTCACCAAGGATCGTGTCACGGTTCGGCTGACGGATGAAGACCTTCCGGACGATACGCGGTATCTGTACTACGCGGACTTTCACTCCCACAACAGCATGAAGGCGGTCTTTTCTGCCATCGACGATCAGGACGAACGCGGTACGCGGCTATATCTCGTGATTGGTCGCCTGGAGCGCTTTTTCCCGGAGATCTCCGCACGCATTTCCTGCGGCGGCAGCTTCGTTCCCATTGAACCCGGTCTGGTGCTGGAAGGACTGGACAGCGGCTTTCCCGCGGAATGGAGCGGCAAGGTCGTCCATCAGCTTCCAGAACTCCCGGAACCGCCGTCCGCACACTTCGCGGGCGTGCGCTCGTTTCTGGGCGGATTGCTTGGAGGTGCGGAATGAAGTTTTCAGAGAACCGGCCCGTAAAGATCGTCATGCTGGGAGCCGGAGGCACCGGCGGGCATATCGCGCCGCATTTGTACCGGCTTTTGTACGCGCTGGAACGGCCTGTCCGCTTTATCCTCTGTGACGGAGATATCGTAGAGGAAAAGAATCTGGTGCGCCAGAACTTCACACCGGCTGACCTTGGGGAAAACAAGGCAAAGGTGCTGGCGGAGCGGTATTCCTCCGTGTTCGGGATGGAAACGGAGTATGTGCCGGAATTTATCGAGTCCGGCGAGCGGCTTCTTTCCATGCTGCGGGCGCAGACCTTCTCGACCGGGCCGTACTGGCATTCACCAACCGTCAAAGAGCTGGTGATCCTCATCGGCGCGGTGGACAACAACAAGAGCCGAAAGCTCTGCCACGAAGTCTTTTACAAGCTGGATGATCTTATCTACATCGACAGCGGCAACGGGATGCACACCGGGCAGATCGTCTGCGGCATCCGCAGCGGCGGGCGCACGTTTTACCGGCCCGTCGGCGCGGCTTTCCCGGAGGTTTTGCAGGATACAGACAAATTCCCGACGGAGCTGAGCTGCGCCGAGGCGTCTGTTTCCGCGCCGCAGAGCATCGCCGCCAACATCACAGCGGCCACCGCCGTCGTGGACATGATCTACAACATCCTGACCGTCGGAGAAACGCGTGTGCGGCAGATCACGTTTGCAACGGGTTCTGTCAATATGCGCGCGACCTTACAGAAATCAAGGAGGAAAGCAGCATGAAAAATACCGTAGACGCAGCAGCCTTTTATAAAGCCATGACCGCCTTACTGGACATTCCCACAAAAAGCTCTATCCGCGCTCTGCGCGAGATCAAGGTGGCTTTTGACGCAAATCAATGCGTATTGTCCGCAACGGATCTGAACACCTGGATGTCCGTAACACTCCCCGCAAGCGGCGACAGCTTTGACTTCGTATTCCAGAACAGCGCGAATATCCAGAAGGTATGCCGCCATTATGACGGCGCGCTGGAGCTGGAATTGCAGCAGCGGGAAGACGAATTCTTTTTGACGATGCGCTCCGGCGGCAAGGGCGGCGAGTTTCCCGTCTATGATTCGGAAGATTGCCCCGTATGGCCGGAGTTTGAAGTCAAGCAGACCTACACGGCAAATGCGGCAAAGCTCCTTGCCTGTGTCAAGCAGATAAAGTATGCTGTTGATTCGCGCAATGCCAGACCGGAATATCAGGGCGTTTTGTTTCAGCACAAACATATCTGGGCAGTGGAAGGACGTCGCGCAGGCTGCTGTGACGACAGAGGACTGGATGTTGAAACGCCGTTTACAGTTGGTGTTCCGGCGCTGGAACAGCTCAAGGCGTTTGGCGCTGCGGATATGCAGATTAGTGTGGCCGACGAATGGGTTCTGTTTCAGAACGAACACGTTCGGCTGCTTGCGAAACGTATCCAGAATGTCACACCCATGACCTATGAAAGCGTTGTTCCGCAGAAGTGGAATGAAGAATTTTGTTTCCATCGGAAGGACTTCGTGCAGGCGCTCAAATATCTGCTGGCCTGCGTCGGAAAGGCAGACAAGCCTTATGTCCGGTTTGAGAATGGCTTGCTGACCTTGCGTGCGAAGGACTGCCTCTACAGAGCGGCGGTTTCCATCAGCGCAGAAAGCAGCATCATCTTTGGCTTTGACGCAAGATTTATGCTGGATGCGCTCACGCAGTTTGAAAAGCAGGACCTAGTGACGATGCGGCTGACCAGCCCGCTGGGCGCGATCTTGCTCGTGGCGGGTAACAGCTCCGCCATTGTCCTCCCGGTACGGCTCAAGGAAGAACAGAAAGCAGCGTAAAAAGAAAGGATTTTTGAGCATGAAAACAGTCTATATTCCCGCCGGTGCGACTTACAACTATGAAACGCTCGCCACGGACAACGTGATCGTCCACGGGCATCTGCACGTCACGAACGGCTTGAAAGCGAAACATATTTCCGGCAGAGGTTTTATTACTGCCGGTGAGGTTTCCGCAGACATCGTAGATGTGACGGAGCTGGAATGCGGCACGGTCATCTGCCGGAGATTGCTGGCGCAGCGCGTCAGCTGTGGCGAGGCTATGATCTCGGAAAGCGCCGCTGTCTCCCGTTTCTTCTCCGCCAACTATGTCAAGGCTCCCAGTCTGACCGTGGCGATCAGTGAAATCGGTGAGGTAGACGCTGATGAGATCGTGCATCTGACGCCGAAGCCGCGCGGTATGCTCCTGACGCTGCTTCTTTCCATGCTGCGCACCTTCTGGCTGCGCCTGACGGCAAGCCGACCGCAGGGACGGTTTGAGAAGCCGCGCACGGAAGCGGAAGAACCCTCTGACACGCCGGAAGATGCTGAAACAAAGGCAAACATCGCAAAAATTGTGCAGGAGGTGCTTGCACAGCAGGCGGCGGAAAAAGCCGCCTGCGAGAACGATGCAAATGATGCGGACGACTTTGAGCTTCAGCGCATGGTTAGTACGTTCAAGCTGCTGCGGGACAAAGGCTACACACTGCGCATTCTCCCCGGCACGCCGGAAGAAAACGCACCGGTCTTTGACTTTGCGGCTGAGAGCATCCAGCCTGCAGCGTGAGGAACGGCAGCATGGAACAGGAATTGCAGAAGGAGCAGAAATGCTCCTTTTACGCCTTGGAACAGCTTCGGCAGACGGCAGAAGCCATTCTGCGCGGCAGCCAGCGCCTGCTCAAGTGCCGCGCCGGTGTGGAGAAATACCGCACGGCGCAGCCGCAGCGCGCGTATGCGTACTATCTGGAATTGCAGAAAACGCGGGACGCGCTTCTTGCGGCGTTCGGCGATGCACAGCGGTATCTTCTGGAATTGGAGGAATCCGCGCTGGCAGGAAAAGCCGGGCAGCTTCAAGCGGGACTGGGCCGCTTTGATCTCATGTCCAGAGCGTACAAGCCTGTCTACGAAGTATTGACCGGCTTTGCAAAGTCTCTTCCACAAACGGACACCGTCAACGCGGCGGTCATTAGGCGGCTGATGAATCATGTCCGCATGGGCTACTATCCGACAGACCCGGGAAATATCACGCACATCCTGCGCGGGATCGCGTTTCCGGAGGGCGTGACGACGAATCTGCTCGATCCGTGCTGCGGCTGCGGTAAGGCCCTTCGGCAGCTTGCCAACGGCAACAACTGCTACACCTACGGCATGGAGCTGGACGAACACCGCGCGGAGGAGGCCCAGACAAGGCTTCACCGCGTCGGCTTCGGCAGCTTCTTTCACAGCCAGATCAGCCGCGAGGCATTCCATGTGCTGTTTCTGAACCCGCCGTATCTGTCGGTCATGACAGAGGGCGGCAGCCGGGTGCGCAGCGAAAAGCAGTTTCTGGTGCAGAGCATCCGGACGCTCATGCTGGGCGGCCTGCTCATCTACGTCGTGCCGTATTATCGGCTGACGCCGGACATCTGTAAAATCCTCGCGGAGAACTTCTCGGACCTTTCTGTCTGGAAATTTACAAGCGGCGAGTTTGCCAGATTCCATCAGGCGGTCGTGCTGGGGCTTCGGAGAAAGCCCACGGAGGACGACGAAGCAGCCGACCGGCTGGGTGCGCAGACGCTGACCCCAGAGATGATCCCGTGCATTACGGAGCTGGAGGAAAACCGATATGTACTGCCCGCCGTTACAAAGACTGTCGAGGTCTTTCGCGGCGAACGATTCAATGAGAAGGAGCTGGAACGCCAGCTGACGCGCTCCGGCAGCTTTACACGGCTGCTGCATGCAAAAAGCGCGCTGGACAGCACGGAAAAGCATCCGCTTCTGCCCCTTTCCATTGGGCAGATCGGTCTCATCGGCGGCTCCGGGATGATAAACGGGCTGATTGAATGCGATACCCCGCATATCATCAAGGGGCGTATTGTGAAAGTCAAAAACACAGAACGCGAGGAACAGTTTGACCAGCGCGGGAACCATATCGGCGCAGAGGTGCATGAGGTCATCAGCAACAAGATGATCTTCAATGTCCTGACGCCGAACGGATTTCTGGCGTTGAGTTAGGAGGAATTATGTTAACTACAAATCTTGCAATCGTTGCTCCCGTCACAGAAGCAGATGACCGGGCGGCACGTGAAACCGTCTGGCAGCAGGTCACGGAGCGGATCGTCCCGCAGATGGGAAAGCTCTGCACACGCTTTGAACCGTCCGGCGGCGCATGGGGACAGAAAGTATCCAGTCCATACAGCGTCATTCTGGGCAGAAACGAACCGGCGCTGTTCCTGTACTTCTACGCATCTGCGAAGCATCAGTTGGATGATCGCGCAAAGGCACATCTGGACGGTTTCCTGGAGCATCTGGAATTTGGGAACGAGCAGACCATCGGCGATGCGAAGATGTGTACCGCCTACCTCAAGGGCAATACTGCCGAGGCACGTTCCCACATGGAATGGCATATCGCCAGTATGTTCGGCGAACTGGTGCCGGACTGCGGGATCTATTTCCTGCGCGAAGGCCGGTCGCATCTGGATGAAGCAGAACACAAGAAGATCCTCTGCAATATGAAGGACTATGCCATCTGCGTGGTGAAGCTGGTATGGGAGAAAACGAATCATGAAGATTGATATTTCCAAACTCATAAAGGGGCTTGAGACTCTGCCGCATACGCCGGCACCCAAGCCGAAAAAAGTTTCACCATATGTACTAACGCATATTCTGGAGCCGCTGAAAACGGACGATTATGTCAGGTTCGCCGATCTTGATTTCGGTGCATTTACCGAAGAAGACCTCGACGATCTGCGCGACGCATTATCTGTGGTGGAAGACCGGCAATACCGGTTGAATCGTTTATGCGGCACGTTTTGCAATTCTGAACCGAAAGCTGCTGCGCAGCGGAAATTTTGTTAAGGAGGCGCTGTTATGGACTACGAATCTATATGTGGTTCGCTTCAAACGATCAGCATAGCGCGTCTGTTCTACGAATACGGAAAGCTGGACAGGCTGTTGGAGCGTGGTATCACGATATCAAGCGATGACCTATACGAGATCTATTATGAGCTTTTGATCGCCGCCACGGATTATACGGATCAAAAATACGACGAGTCCTACGAATGCGATCACTGGTATTTCAGCTTTCGCAGCATGATGCAGTATTACCGGCTGATTCGGGAATACGGGAGCCTTCACAGCATAAAGCTCTCGGAAAACCCGTATATCCAAAAAGCTGAAAGAATGCTTTCTGCCGCGTTTTATCCATGCTGTCTGGGCGGTGGCATGAGCTGGGGCTATCAGAAGAAGATCGGCGCAGAATGGTCGAGCGGTCTGATGGTGGAAATAGATGGTTATTTTCACTGTGAAATCGAACTGCTGGAAGCGCTGTTTTCCATTGACGCATGGTACACGGAAGAAGTGCGAAAGCTGGAAGCTTTACTCAAAAAGGAACGCACGAAGCAGTATGTTCCGGAATTGGAGGCGGCATGAACAAAGATGAACTGCGGATCCGGATCATTCCGGAGGACGGAGAAATTCTCATTGAGACGCACACGGACGGCATCGTGAAATGCAAAGCGGTGCAGGAAGATGCGTTTCTGGATTGCATTAAAATCAGTGCCATGCAAGATTATGTTAATAGCGGATTGTTGCCGCCAGACTGTATCCATGTCAAAGTCCATCCGAACGGAAACAAGGCGTATTGTCTCTGGTACCCGCGTTTATATGCAGATATCAGCTACCATGAGACGGCGTATCTGAACTTTCCGCTGCCAAGACTGGTCTTCGCGTTCCATGTTGACACGGAAGGTAAGGTCAGCAGATGCAGGATGGGCGTTGTCGCAGGCGAAAAGCCGACGATGGACACTGTGATGTACCGCTATCCGTTTTCAAACGTCGGCGGTTCCATGGGGACTATTTGCATTGGCAGAAACGCTCTGCCACAATACAAAACGCCGCACGCACTTGCCAGCTTGCCGGCACTCCTGCTGTCCATCCCAAATGGAGATCACAGCTTCAATGCGCTGAACAACAAGCTGGGACTGCAATACCGCGATCTTTTGGAGCACCTGAAGGACAAAGACCCGTCGTACTATTATTCCGACGTGCTGATTCCAAACGAAAAGACCTTAAAAGACTTTATTGGAGGGTAACGTATGGCAAAAGACGCAAAAACCATCCGGGAAGAGCTGGCGCGGCCATTTGCGGCGGAGGATCTGGAATGGCGGATTCAGGTGACGACGAAGGACAAGACCAGCGGCCTTGCCATTCCGTATGTCACGAACCGCGCCATTCAGGACCGTCTGGATGAAGTCGTGGGGCCGGAGAACTGGTACAACGACTACAAGCCGTGGCACGGAAACGGGAAGAAGGACGCGCAGATCTGCGGCATTTCCATCTATTTTGAGGGCAAAGGCTTTATTACAAAATGGGACGGCGCGGAGGATTCCGACATTGAACCCATCAAGGGCGGCTTGTCGGACTCCATGAAACGCGCCGCCGTGCAATGGGGCATTGGACGTGTTCTCTACAAGATGACAAAGCCGCTCTGGGTCAAGATCGAGCAGAAGGGCAACTCCTATGTGATCTGCGATACCGAGCGCCCAAAATTGAATGCCGCGTATCTGGAACTGCTGGACAAGCTGCATCAGCTTCCCACATCTCCGGGTGCAGCACAGGCGCAGCTCAGCTATAAGCGCGACGGACAGGCTGGACAGCAGGCACAGAACGCTGCGCCGACGGCCATGCCGCAGACGCAGCAGCAAGCGCCGCAGCAACCATCGCAGCAGCCGCTTCCGTTTACGACGCGGCAGGTCTGCCAGTACGTTGTACTTGCGGCAAACAGCCAGCAGGATATGTCCGGTCAGCCGCTTGTCTGTGCGACGCTGCAAAACGCGGAGGGCAAGCAGGCGAAGGTCTACGCACAGGGCAGTCATCCCATGCTCATGCCCGGTGCGCAGCTCTATGACGCGCAGATTACCATGCGGAAACAGGGAAACGTCGCATTTTATACACTGGACGGCTATCAGGTCGTGCAGCAGGCAGCGTAAGGAGGACGAATGGAAAAAATCAAAGGCTTTCAGATCATCAGCATGACCGTCTCCGGCTTCAAATGCTATGAGGAACCAACGGAGATCACGTTTGGCAATCCCACCATCGTCACCGGCGGCAACGGCCGCGGCAAATCCAGTCTGGCGGACGCGATTGCGTTTGCCGTCACGGGACTTCCCTTTTTCGGGGAGCGCGGCATTGACCGGCTGCACAACGAGACGAACCCGGACCTGCAGATCACGATGCGCTTTACGGATGATACCGGAAAGGCGCATGAGCTGACCCGCAGCCGGCAGAAGGATCGCATGAGCATCACCTATGACGGCTATGCCATCCGGCAGACGGATCTCAACGAGATGTTCGGTGAACGGGATGTGTTTCTCTCCATTTTCAATCCCCTGTACTTCATTGAAGAACTCGGTGAGGATGGAAAAAAGCTGCTGGAGCGGTATTTGCCGCCCATTCCGCAGGCCGACGTTCTGTCGCAACTCAATGCGCAGACGCAGCAGAGTCTGTCCGGTATGCAGCTCCCGTCTCCCGAGACGTTTCTCAAAAACCGCCGGGAGGAGATCCGGGAACTGGAACAGAACGCAGTCTATCTGAGTGGCAAGCTGGATCTGGCGCAGAAGCAGCGGCAGAGCAGCAAAGAACTCTCCAGCAGGCTGACCGCGCAGATTCAGGAATTGCAACAGGAACTCTCGCTCTTAGAGGCGCGGCGGTTTGAGAACGTCAATTTGGAGGATTTGCAGGAGCAGCTTGTGCAGGCCAGCGAGCAGTATGAGGAGCTTTCCGGTGAAGCGCCGGAAACGCCGGATACGGCAGAACTAGATGCGAAGCTGCAAGAATTTCACGCAAAGCTGGGCGCTCGGTCATCCGAGGTCTACCAGCCAAAATACACAGGCCCGCTGGCAGAGGATACGGCAAAGGTGCAGGCGCTGGGGAAAAAGTATCAGCAGAACGCTGCGCTTTTGAAGCGGTTTCAGCCGGGTACAAGCTGCCCGGTCTGCCGCCGTGTCCTCTCGCAGCAGGAATATCCGGCGTTCCGTCAGGCTTTACAGGCGGAAACGGAGAAAATCGCTGCCGACGGCACACAGCTGAAAGGTCAGATCGCGGAGCTTCAGGAGATGGAGCAGAAAAGTCACGGTACGTTCGAGCAGTTCAAAGCGGATGATCTGGTCAGATACCAGTCTGAGATCGACGCGCTGAACCGGAAGCGCGAACAGCTTCAAGCCGCTGCCGCACAGCAGAATATGCAGCGCCAGCAGGCCTTGGAGCAGCTTCGCAGACGCATCCAGAACCTGACGGCCAGCATTGAATGCGGTACGCTGAGCCCTGCGGACAGTGAACGCCTTGCCGAGTGCAAAGCGTCGCTGGAAGACTGTCGGGTACAGCTTGCCGCCGCGCAGCAGGTTCTGAGCGCTGCGCCGGAGGATTTTGACGAACGGATTCACAAAATTGAGCAGGAGATCACGGAAAAGAAAATCGTTATGAAAGACGTGATCCTCTACATGAGCAAGCGCGCGGAGATGACATTCTCCAAACTCGCGCTGAACCGCGTGAAGATCTCGCTCTACGATGTGGTCAAGACGACCGGAGAATTAAAGGACGTGTTCCGCTTTACCTACAACGGCCGCCGCTACGACCGGCTCTCGCTCTCTGAGAAGATCCGGGCTGGCGCGGAGGTGTCGGAGCTTGTGAAGCGGCTCACAGGCCGTAATTACCCTGTATTCTTCGACAACATGGAATCTGTGGACGATCTCAGCAACATCCGTCCGACCAGTCAGATGATCCTCGCCAAATGCGTCCGTAATGCGGAGCTTTCCGTGCGGGCTGGCAGCACTGCAATGCCGAAGGCGGCGTAACCTTACTTTTCAGAAAGGGGGCGCGCCGTCTGGCCTATCAGAAGCTGCCGATTTTGGAAGCCGCCAGACGGTGCGGGCTTGTCCTCAATGACCGAACGCTTCACAGCGAGGAGGTTGAGGCAAGCTGCCCCTTCTGCGGCGATCATGGAACCGGCAAATATCATCTGAGTCTGAACACACGGACCGATCAATACCGCTGCAACCTCTGCGGTGCAAGCGGCAACAGCGTGACGCTGTATGCGCGATTGAATGGCCTATCCAACAAAGAAGCCTATCTGGAGCTGGCTGCAAAAAGTAACGTCTATAAGTTGCCCTTGCAGCCCAGCTCCCCAAACACAACGAGCCGGGAACCGTATGCGCTGGAACAGCGCCATGCGGCGTATTCGGAGATGCTGTCCCTTTTGACGCTCTCTGATCGGCACAGAGAAAATCTCCATGAGCGTGGACTTCCGGATGCAATCATCGAGCGGAACGGCTATAAGTCCATGCCGGAAACGGAAGCCGAACGGCGCTTGCTGGCGTCGCTTCTTGCGTGCGATCATGAATTGCACGGACTGCCCGGTTTTTACACAAAGGACGGGGCATGGACACTGGCAGGTGCGAATGGGTTCCTCATTCCGGTGCGGAACAAGGACGGCCTGATTCAGGGCATGAAGATCCGGCTGGACGACGATGCAGCGCGAAAATACCGCTGGCTGTCCAGCCGGCCGAGCCGCATGGAAAACGGTGCACGCAGCTATTCGTGGATCCACGTCACCGGCGACACCACGCAGAAGCGCGCCTATCTCACCGAGGGACCGCTCAAGGGCGATATTGCAAGCTACTTTGCAAACGATGCGCTCTTTGTGTGTCTCGGCGGCGTGAATGCCCATAAAGGACTGCGGGAAACGCTCTTGTCGCTCGGCGTCACGGAGGTCATGGAGGCGATGGACATGGATCAGTTTACAAATCCGCAGGTCCGGCAGGCGATCGGCACCCTGCGCCGCGAGGTGCAGTCGATTCCGGGCATCCGGTACTATCAATGTACCTGGAACCCGCGATTCAAGGGTGTGGACGATTATCTGCTGGACTGGACGAAACGAAGGACGGCTTAAAGAAAGGAATTGTGTATGACAAATATTACAAATTTTCAGGACATTATTGGCGCGGCCAACGGTGACCAACCTTCAGTGCTGGGCAAGTTTCTCTATTTCTCGCTGGCCAACATTCTGGTGGAGAAGGAGGCACTGGCGCAGCTCTGCGAGGATCTGAACATGCCATATTCCGGCAGCAAGCGAATTTCTGTGTCGGATGCGTTTCGCTCCGCGACGGGCGATATCAAAGACCGGATCACGGTAAAGAATCCCGGCGAGCATCATATCTACGCGGTCTATTGCCGCGACAACGCGCACACCGAGGATGTCTATTCCCGCGAGTTGGTCAAGGAAACGCTTAACCAGCGGACGAACCAGTATGAAAAGCTGGCAAACATCTTTTACGACCGGCGCGACAATCGGTTTGGGTATGACAACATCGGCTTCGATTCCGATATTGACCCCATCAGCTATTGCCGCCGGGCGGAAGAACTGTTTGAACTCTATCAGACGTGCGCAAATCGGAGACAGATCGAGACGATCTGCCTGAGCTATTTGCGGATGCTGGAAGCCACTAAGGTCAGCTCGACCGGGCATCTGTATTTCGTCCCGCGGCAGCACATGGACAAAGTGGACACATTTGAAACGTTCATTGAGCAGCTCAGCACGATGAACCAGAACGACAATGCGCTCAGCGTCAACAGCTTTTACATCATTGACGACGCGAAACAGCGCGATAAAATGACGGAGGAATTTTATTCCGCGGTCAAAAAGGAGATCGCGCTGTATCAGGAGAAAGCCGACTACCTCATCCAGAGCGGCAGCAGGAGCCCTGCTGTTATGGAGCGGTGGGTCAATAAAATTGCCACGCTGGAGCAGAAGAAGCAGCACTATGAAGAAATTCTCCGCCGGGAGCTTGACGGCCTCGACGATGATTTTGAAACGCTGCGCCTTCTGTCGCAGGAGCTGTCCGTAAGGGCAAACGGTCTGCGATTTCGAAAAGCGGCTTGACATGGACTTTTGATGGATAAACGGCAGCCCCGGCTCGGTATTCCGAGCCGGGGCTGCTTACTATCTATCATTTTCACTTCAATCGAATATTTTTAGAAATAACTTAACGTGCCTGTTTACATTTTATATCTGCTTGCCTCTTTTGATAATAGATCTGCAGATCAACTTTAAGGAGGTAAAAAATATGTCTTACGGAACACTCAGCAAAAATCCTATCAACCACTATAACAAGATTTACTACACCATTGGAAGAACAACCTTTGAAACTATCCACGTTTTCAAGACCAATCCGAACTCAGAAAGTATCGCCCCCGCTGTATGCTTAACGGACTCGAAGAAGCATCTCAGCGAAATGAACCCTCCCACAGCAGTAATTGGTAGCACTGCAAATGTGATGGCCAAGACAAACGGCAACGTAATGGCAAGCAGGAAAGCATCTGGCACCTCTTTCTATGGTATTTACTATGTTAATAACGAGCTATATCAGGATGGTGAATCGTGCAATACCAACACTGTCAATTGCGGTTTCCGAGGCTATCCCTGTTTCTGCATTAAAAATGATGGCAGTGTTGTGATTCGATGGTTTGAAACGAATTACAAATTAAGCCTTGCTCTTCCGTACTGCGAATCCATTATCGCCGGCAGCGCAGCATTGGTTTTTGATAGTCAAAACGTGTTTGAAGGTTCTGTCCAGTCTTCTGATAATCACATTATCTATAACGAAGACGATCCGGAGGACCCCACCTGTCACTATGACTCGAGTCATTTCGCCGGTACCCTTTCTAATAATAACGCACGAACTTTTCTTGGTCATAAAAGCGACGGCTCCTTCCTCATGGTTGTATGTGAAAGCATTTCTATTCTGAATGGAGCGAAGCTGATGTGCGATTTGGGCTGTGATTATGCGATCAATCTTGATGGTTCTACACCGTCTCAAATGCGTGTTGCAAACGGCTACTTGAATAATGTATCCGGAGTATCTGCCGGAAAAGTCACAGATACCGGTCGTGATGACACTTACTATGGCACTGCAGTTGTCGCATATAAGCTTCCGTAACAAACTTATGTAGCTGCGTCAGCTGATAGAACAGTTGCCGGCAGGACAAGCGTTACTGCTTGTCTTGCCGGCTTTTCATTTAGACTTTTATGCATTCACATGAAAACCATCAGACGCAACGGAAGCGATGCATTTTACACAAATGAGAACAATTTCAGTTCCGTGATGCGGCCGTCCTGCTCTGCGTAGTTGATGCCCAAGCCATAGCCGGCGATTTCGTGACTCTCGCGGTAAATGTTCCAATACTCTCCGTTGGCCTTTTGCTTTTCCATTGTTTCGATCAGATCGTCCACGCTGTCTCCGAGCTGCACGCCCAAATAATCTGCGTCGCCGGATTGCACATGTACGTGTACCAGATACTCCATTCCGCTCGTAATGAAGCAGAGCGTGACAGCGCCGTTTGTATAGTGCTCGTCGCACCAGTCGCATTCGCTTGCAAAGCCCGTCAGCAGCGCGGGCTTGACCGCGTAAAACCCGTCGAGCGTGGTAAGATCGATCTCCCACGTCGGCTGCCCTATGTAAAAGCCCGCAAGCATATGGTCTTCATACAGGCGATAATCCGGCTCCAGCGGTGTCAGAACGCCGCTTGCGCCCTCTCGAACCGCGCCGTCCACGAGCCAGAGCTGGTAGACGACCGTCTTGCATGCATCGTCAGAATAGCGGGAAAAGCGGTCGCTGTTTGCAATCAAAAAGCGCACGCGCTCGATCCCGTTTTCCGCTATGGCATACTCGCAGGACGCGCCTTCCACCTTGCTCGTATAGCCCGGATGCTCGTCCAGCCACGCGGCAATCTGCTCTGCCTGCGCCTCCGGACAGTCCGCGTCCAGAAGCCCCTCATAGAGTGCCTGCACGGTCAGATTGAGATAGGTTGGCGCTTCCGGTTCGACCGTTGTTTCCTCCGTGACCGGCGCTTTTTCCTGCTCTGGCAGGGAGATTTCGCTGTGATGTGTTTCCTGCGTGCATCCAGCCGCCAAAGCAAGCAGAAACAGCGCCAGAAAAAGCAATATCGCTCTTTTCTTCATACCATATTTTTTCATATTGTGGCCTTTCTTTAGAAATTACATTTACATTCTCAGCAACAGAGCCTCTTTATTAAATAGCTTGCAAGCAAAAAACACTACAAAGGAGCAAATAATTATGGGTACTGCAACTTTTCGAGCAACGCTGACAAATGGTCAGTATAAAAAGGGCAACTTCACCGATAAGGATGGTTCCGTCTATGAAGGAATCCATGTCTTTACAACTTTGAACCGAAGAAATCAGAGAATCATTCCTTTAGTTAGTACGGAAAATGAAGTAGAGCTTTCCAGCATGAATCCGAACAGCAATATTGCACAGCCTTCTGATGTAATTGCAAAAATCAACGGTAATGTCTTTGTTTCCAATTCTTGCCCTGTTGGCTTCAACTATGAAGGTGCTGGAGGTAATTTTTACGCTGGCAAATGGGTCTATCAGGCAGCTCCTGATTTGGGCTCTGACAATAAAAGTGCTTATAAAAACCCCAAATTCAGTCCATCTTTTTGCGTGAAAAGCAATGGCGATGCTATCATCCGTTGGTTTTCCAGCAAGGAGAAGCTTCAGATTGCTATGGATGCCTGTGATTGCATTATCGCCGGTGCGCACGCCTTGGTTTTCGATGGAAAGTGCGTGCTTGACGAGGAGGTTTACGACGCAGAAACCGATAGTCTTCTGATTTACTCCCTTGACGGCGATGGCTATCAAGCAGCCACCCGTTGGGATACCAGTGTATCTGCATCCGGTTCAACTAAAGTATCCCAACGCACCTGTCTGGGACATAAATCCGGTTCCAATGGCATTTATATGATGGTCTGCACTGATGCAGCAATCACACTGCGGACAGCTGCGCGTTTGATGGAATGCCTTGGATGCGACTATGCGGTCAATTTGGATGGAAATGGCTCTGTACAGATGCGAATCAAGAACGGTTATGGTGCATCTGGCAAGGTGACGAGCGGAGTTGGTCGCACTATTTTTGCCGGCGTTGCAGCTTATCTTGTTTAAGCATCCACTTTATTGGAATATCTCCCGCAAATGTGGGAGATATTCCAATTCAACTTGGGCGTGTTTCATAAGCTACCAGTTTTCATTTTCAAAACAAGCCTCTGGAATGTTAAGCCCCTCATAGGTATGGAAACCGACTTTTGTAACAATACCATTATTGGCGTCATATCCAAATGTCAAATATGGGAACGCATACGCAAAACCGTACGCATTGAGGAGATCGAGTTCAGTGTCTCCACAGCGCACACCTCTTGGTGTCGGCGTTTCGGAACTTGTTGCATAAACACTGATAATATTTCCGTCCAGTCCGCATTCCGTTTCTTCTGCATCTGCTTTCTCTCGCAAAACCAGAGCATGCAGGCCTCTTCCCTCATATTCCTCGACCTCATAGCCCAATGTCAATGCATCACCTACTATACCGCTACTTATCATGCCTTCTGTCTCTTCTTTCGACAAGTCATCCCAATTATGTTGCAGATAGATACCATCAAACCCCAGTTCCTCTGCAAAGCCCTCAAATATAATCATATTCCACTGCACATATTGCGAGATTATAAAAAGGCTTGGTGAATGCTGTTCGGATGAGCCGTACCCAGATGGGAAGAATACAACGCCGTCCTTTTCCCTCGGATAAAAATATGGAGCAGCTACTTTTCGTTCTTCATCTGACGCACTTGAATCGAACAACCTGGCAATGCCGTCTTGCTTGTACTCAATATCGTCGACGAAGAAGGTTTGTGCATTAAGAACATATTGGAATACGTGCTCCGGTGTTTTTACAGTGACAATATCTTCATTACAGCTATACTGCCACCCGTATATCTCTGTCACAAAGCAGAGTGGAAAGAAGAAAATATCATGATCCACAAATGGTGCGGCCGGCATACGTTTCTCAACACTATTTACCAGCGCGATCTCGTCCCCAACAAACATGGTAATTCCGCCTACGAAAGGCGTCGTATCGGAGTTCATGTCGTCCTCTTGCAACTTGTTGGCCTCGTAGGCTGGCTCGGGCGCTACTTGTGAATCGTCTTGTATCTGGCTTGCTTCTGATGGCTCTTTGTTATCAATTTTCTGTGTTGAGCAAGCACATAAAATCGCGCAGCAGCACGCTGCAATTATGAGAAACCGTCTCATCTCTATCTCCTCTCTGCCTTGGACATACGGCTGTATTATATAAAGACAATTGAATTATCAAAATGCAACAGAAAAATCAAATAACCGGAAGGTGAAAAAATGACAACCGAAATCAGCATTCCTATTCTTCACACAATCGGCGCACTGCCGGACACCGTCTATGCATTGTTTGTCCTGATTATAATCGACTACATCACCGGTGTTTGTCTGGCAGTAAAAGAAAAGAAAATCTCCAGCAAAATCGGTGCGAAAGGTATTGCGGCAAAAGTGCTGATCGTATGCCTTGTAGCGCTCAGCTATATCGTTGACACATGGATTTTGGATAGCGGGGAGAAATTTTCTTCCATCACGATCCTGTTCTATTGCGCAAATGAAATCATCAGCATTTTCGAAAATGTGAACCGTTTCGGATTGCCGCTGCCGAGAAAATTCAAGGAATACTTGGATGGGCTGAAAAGCAAAAAATCCGCATAAGCAATTACAGCTACAGGATCTTCGCCTGTAGCTGTAATTGCTATCTCATTTTTCATAGTACGCACGAAGTTTCAATTCCGCACGTTTCTTGCATTGATTCACATTTTGCCTCGTCGTGCGCAGCTTTCTTGCAATCTCAGCAGAAGAAAGCTGATACTCATAAACAAGTGCAATAATTTTACGTTCTTTTTCCGTCAGGACTTTTTCTGCGTCAAACAGGAAATCAGACGTCTCGCAACTGAATGATGCCGACAGCGCTTCAGCGACCTGTGCATTTGTAAGAGAATCAATTTCCATAGTCGATACAGAACGGTCCAGTATGTACTTCAATCGTTTACAGTATGCGTGCTGTACTGAATTGCAGATATAATTCACGAATGCGCCTTCGCTCTCTTTTGTTTGTGCTTCTAAGTTCAGTGTTGTAACGATTTGAATAAAATCCAGCTGCAAATCATAGAAAGAATCTTCATAATGCAGTTTATAGGCGTATTTCTTCAAAAGCGGTTTGAATTTTTCAATTAACGCTAAAAGTGATTCCTCGTCATTTCGCTGCGCTGCCGCAATCGTATCTTTCAGCATGGACGCCACCCTTTACTCTTTTGAGAGTAAAGGGGCAAGCCCACGCTAAAATGTAAACGCGCTTCTTCTCAGTTATTATTCATCCAACAGCACCGTACGCTAATAATGGACACGAAAACAAAGAAAATGCAACAAGCCCCGAGTCATTCATTACGAACGACTCGGGGTTTGTTCTTCAGCAAGAAGCTGATATGCACATTGTCTCGCTCTGGTCAGCGCCATTCAACATTCGGCAAAGCAGGTGTTCATACAAGAATACAAAACGCTTGAACCTATTCTTCCGTACGGATTTCTGAAAAGTATAATTCAGTTCTATTTTGAATCAGCCCAGCAGTTTCTTCGGCTGTTTTTTTTCCAAAGAAAAATGTCTCTGCCTCGTCCATAACGATGCTGGACAGTGTTTTATCAAAGTCAGCACAATGGTCAATTGCCTGAAGTTCGGCACAAATGCTAACTGCTTCATTTGTATTTGCGCCAGTTGCCAGTTCAGCAGAAAGAAAATGCGCCAAATCCTCGCGCCGAAGCGGCCATCCTCCCCGTGAGCTGTAGCGATTCGACGAAATGAACAACTTTATAAATTGCCAGGCTTCTTTAATATACGGACTGCTGGACATAATCGCTACAGGATTATTCAGATAAAGTGTGGATCCTCCAGCGTCAGGATAACCGACAAAAATCAAATCTCCATCTAGTTTTTCGGAGATTTCAGTATATTGGTCAAACCGTGATAACAATACAGGCATCAATAAAATTTCCTTTTTCCTTAAACATGTAAGTTCATCATCGTCATAATCCGAAGTATTGCCGGAACAATATTTAGAAAAATTCAGTAACGATATGAATTCCTCGCTTTCAAAGTTTACATTGCCTGTACTATAATTAGCAAAATGCGAAAAACTTTGAAACAGCAGTTCTTTAAGGACTTGCTCGGGAGTTTGTGAGTAAAACAGCGTATTTGCCCCTGACCTCTCATACGTATCGTATAGTTCTTCGAATGTCCATGTGTATTTTTCACCAATTACTGATTTCAAACCAATAACTGTACAGATAGACACTGATTGTGGCATTCTTAACAGAACACCTGGTGAATACTCGAGAGCTGCTAACTGATTTTCAAAGAAATCGTCTTTCGTATAGCCTTCGTCGCTTTCCATGAGCGTATACAAATTCGCTAATAGATCGTCATTTGCCAGTGAATTATACGGAATCCCATTCAGACAAATCAAATCCGGCACATTTCCTGTTGCAATATCAACACTAAGTTGCTCCACAGCGCGATCCCCATAAAGCTCCATGTAGTCAATATAAATGATTGGAAGCTCTTGGTGTTGTAAATTATAATCGGATATTGCACTTGCAATATCTCTTGACGTAGAAATTCCAGCCATCGTCATCGTTCCAATTCGCTCTGGTGGTTCAGAAGGAGTCAGCAAATAGAGTCGATCGTTCAATTCACCAGAAATCCACGTTGCGAGTAGCATTTGTGTCTGATTGATAAAGGCAACGCCGCTAATATTTGAGGCTTGTAAGCCAAGCATAAAACAATCAGTGATCGTGCTTACCTCGTCACTGCTAATTGTCCAGCCATAAATATATCTGTCATCAAACAGAATAAAATCATATGGCGAATGATATCCTGATGCAAAGGTATATTCGTTTGCCCCATTCGGCAGCTGGATTTCTATCAAATTCTCAAAATCGGCCGCTTTCACTTGAAACATACGAGCTTCTTCTGCAGTCTGGCAAAGTACCATTACAGAATCGTCTGGCATTGTAAAAAAGTCTGTGATTATGTTTGGAGTAATTACTGTAGACTGATAATTCCCATTTAGATCAAACCACAGCATTTCACAGTCATAGCCCAAAACTAGGTTTGAATCTGTGATAGCCATGAAAGATGGTATTTGCTCGGGATCAATCAGCGACGTAATATCTGTCTCACGATCTCCGCAGTGCAAATAAAATAGATTCCCTTCATCAAGAAACAAAGCCTCAAGAAAGTAGATCTCATTGTGATAGTCAAAAAGAATTATCTCGCCGTCGTGGCTACTTGAACAAATATTACGTTGAGAACCCACTATTTCGTCGTAAATCTCTACGACAGGTATCGATATGCCTCCGGAATAGTCGAACCCAATAATAGCACTTCCAGCAGAAATCGGATGTACCTGTTCAATCACAGATGGATGGTTGGAAATCAAATCAATGGAATAGTAATTTTTTGGTATTATCTGTTGCGCTGCTGAATGCGGCGTTTCTTTTAGACTTGGCGAACCGCCCATGCTGCTTCCATCACTCTTATTTGCAGACCAGACAGAAGTGTGTACAAAATCCGAAGATTCCGCTGTTTCATGGCTACACGCAGAAAATATCAGAATAAGTATAAACACTGAAAATGCGATAATTCCTGATAATATTCTCTTCATCATTTTCCTCCAATTACCACAGTGTTATTATTCGTTCCATACTCTAATGCGAATCCCAGGTTGGGCGGGCGTACTCAACCTGGGATTTGCTAATCAATTACGTACCGGTAATCCCCTCTGCCGAAGCATAAACAATCATGTTGAAGGAATCTCTAATTTCAGCACTTCCATACAAAGATGCCTTTTCGCAATATACAGTATTAGTCGAGAAAGGCAATTCCTCATTTGCATTTCTCCTTGTAATCGACTGCGAGTCATAACTGACCCCAGTATAATAATCTACAATCTCAATAGACGTAATAAGTTTACTTACTGGATCACCATTAAAAGATGATTCAGCAATTCCACAAATGAAGTGTCCTCTGCTAGTATCGCCCCCCGCCGAAGAAAGCATTATCGTAAGTGAACGACCGTTTTCTGTCTTTGTTTCAATAGCATCATATGCAGCGGCAGGCATACAGAACGACAAGACTACGAGTACAACACACAAGAGCATGCCAACATATCTTTTTTTCATTTTTAACTCCTTTCAGATGAACAAAGATAACGTTTGATTCTTACGGACTCAGCTACAATTGTTTTAACTCAACGATCATAGGCACTACTCTCCTTTCTTTTTCGTTTGCTCAGTTTTGAGTGATGATATCTCTATAAAGCGGCCGCTTTTATAAAGCCCATACGTCTATGCTTCCTGGTCCTAGCAATAATCACGCTAGTTTAAGTCCACTCCAACTGTTAAAAACACGTTGGTATCGCATTTATTCAAATCGCTCTTTTCTAACCATAAAACATCATCTTAAAAAACGCATCAAATGTGAAGCTGCAAAGAAAAGCACAAATACTTTGTCCTATGGACTAGTCTAAACAGGTAATTAATTATTTACTAATATAGACGCTGCACATACCTATTTTGCAACAATTTTTCCTATCTATAATTCTAAATAACTACCATACGTAATAATCAAAACTTATTATTCTATTACTGCTTACGTTTCTTATGCTTTTCAGATTCGCTTTTCTGTACTCCACTAATGTGAATGTCTTGTTTTCACATCAACATACTCAACAGTAGCGCAGTTTGGATATCGAAGTATTAAAACGCATATTGGGATTATCAAGTTTCATACATAGAGCATAAAAATGGATTGAAAGCAAAGCCATGGCAATTCCGTGAGACCGTTACAAGTTTTATGTCCAGAAGCACAGACTAACACGATAGCACATATGTACTTGACTATTTCCATAGAATTGTCCGGTCTATAGCAAAACCCCGAGTCATTCATTACGAACGACTCGGGGTTTGTTCTTCAGCGAGGAGCTGATATGCACATTGCCTTGCTCTGGTCAGCGCCATTCGGACACTGGCGGGCTTTATGGATAATTCCTCAGCTAAAACCTCATCGCTTTTGCCGAGTATGTATTTTCCCTCCAGAAGCATTTTGCTTCTATCATCCAACTGCGGCCATCGCCGCACCAGCTCATCGATCTCATCTTTTGAGATCATATACTCTTCCATCTGCCGGCGTTCCTCGTTTGGCTCGGATTGCATCATATACTCCTCAAAAGAGAACGGTGCAATTTTATCCTGCGCCCGAAGAAAATTAAGCGCTGTGTTTCGTGCCGCTGCGCAGATATAGCCGACCAGTTGCGGCCGTTCCTTCTGGCGAAGCTCCGGGATCTTGTCGATCAGCTTGACCAGTGTGGCCTGGAGAATGTCCTCAGTATTCCACGAATTCTTCAGAATTTCATAGATTTCCTTGTATAGAAGCCTCTGATAACGGATATACAGCAGCGTCATAAATTCGCGGTCGTCATCGTCTTCAATAACAAGAATACAATACGGGATCAATTGCGTTCCTTCTTTCTCTGGATATGGACCATCGAAGCGGTTTCCATATCCGCTATCATGACGCAGATCGCGCGTTTTCTGGTCGGTGAGAAGTGTTGAAGCGCCTGCACAACATCACCGACGGTCGTTTCTTCGTGAAGCGTCTGGTCAAATACATCCGGCGAAAGCTTTGATCTGGAACGTCCCAGCAAGTAGTCGATAGAGACACCAAAATACTCCGCCAGCGCTACCAGCTTTTCAACATCCGGATAATGAACGCCTTTTTCGTAGTTTGAAATCGTTCCGCCGGAAACAAATATCACATTTCCCAATTCAGCTTGCGAAAGATGCTTCTCTTGACAAAGCTGCATCAGTATTTCACCAAAATTCGTCAAGCACACACCTTCTTTCGCATTTTTTGACATTATACTTATTCTAAAATCAAAATGTGTGATATTTTAGTTATGCAATAGTTTTTCATTGCTTTATTTGAATTATTATAGTAGAACTAATAGACGTAGCAGAACAACTTAATAGTTTGAAACGCTCATAAAAAATAGTTGTTGCAAATCAGCCCTTTCCGTGTCTTAGTATATGAACGTTCAGGAGAACAGATCATGGATTTAAAAACAAAGGACTCGTGCTTCATGGAAGACCTGTACCGAAGGCACGACCGCTTGATGTATTTCATTGCGGGAAAGTATACCGCAAACGCGCAGAAGCGGGAGGATATCGTACAGACCGCAGTTGTTTCCCTGCTTCGAAAAGAAGCAACACTGCGCCGCCTTCCCCCGTATGCCCAGATAAACTACATAGCAGCCGCGGTTCGCAACACCGCAATCAACGCCTTGAAACGGGAGCAGAAGGAACTCGACCGATGCATCTCGCTGGAGGATCTAACCGAAACCTTTCCAACACAGTTTATGCCGAGTGCCGAAGCGATCATCCTGGAAAAGGAACTGCAAAAGGATCTGCTTGCCGTATTTCAGGAAATGAAGGAAGACGAGCAGCAGCTGCTGATGGGAAAGTATCTGATGGACCTTAGCGACGCGGAGCTCGCGCAAACGCTTGGATGCAAGGCTTCCAGCGTCCGAATGAAGCTCACCAGAGCCAGACGGACATTCATGAAAAAACTTCAAGATGGAGGTGATGACAATGCAGGAGCAGGAAAAGCTGTATGAGCAGTATGAGGACGCCGTTTTTGCCCTGCTTATGGATAAGGTTGCAGAAGAAAACGGAAAGAAGCTGCTCCAGCAAAATGAAGCACTCCTTGCAGACCCAGATGCGGCCGTCCCCGAAACGTTGAGCAAGCGGTGTCTGCGCACCATTGAAAAGGCCTACCGCAAATCGCAGTGGAAAGCCGCCGCGAAAAAAGTGACACGGGCGCTCAATCGGGTTGCCTTGTGGATTCTGGTTCCGCTCTTTTTGTTCGGCACCGCTTTTGCCGCTTCAGAAACTGTGCGTGTAAAAACGCTGAACTTTTTAGTAACCAACTTCGAGTTTGGTACGGAATTCCTCATTGATAATACCTCCTCTGCTCAGCAGGAAAGCATGATGCCTAGCATTGAAGACTGTATTCCCCCTGATTACAATCTTATCTCCCAAAGCAGTACTTCACTGTTCGAGAATTATATTTATGCAAATGATTCCGATTCCGAAGTAAACATCACTATCTACTCACTGGAGAATTTCGGCGGAGCCGTTACAATTGATACAGAGAACGCTGAGGTTTGGTATAACACGATCCATGATCAAAGCGTCATGTTTGTACAGAAAGACGACACCTATCAAGCCGTCTGGACAGACATAGAAGCTCAGAAAATGTGTGTGCTATCCAGCAGCAATACCGCGCTGGATGTGGTATATGGAATAGTTGAAAAAATACTTTCTTCCAATTCATATTAAACAAAAGGAGAACCAAACATGAAGAAAACTCGCTCCAGACTTTTGTCTCTGCTGTTGGCAGTTATCCTGATCGCATCAGTCGTTCCGGTGCAGGCCGCCTCTTCGGACATTGCTCCGTATCGTTATGACTATGTAAGCAGCTGCGCCATTTCCCTGAATATTTCGAGCAGAGGGCTTGCGACATGCACCAGCAATCTCGTTCTTCGGCGCAATGTCAACGCTGAAATGACTGTTACATTGTATAAAAGCACGGATAAACGCAATTGGGATTATGTGACCTCCTGGGATACCAGCGGCTCGTCCATACTGTCTCTTGAAAAGAGCTATTATGTCATGTCCGGCTATTATTACAAAGCGGAGCTGAGCGCGGATGTTTATAACAGCAGCGGTAGTTTCCTGGAGAATGTAACCTCCAATTCCAGCATCCAATACTATTGATTTTTCAGCCATCCATGCTACCCGCAGCGTGGATAAACATGACTTCCATGTCGCTTTTTTGTCGCACTTTTTTCACAACTATTCCTTTCCAACGCACTTGATTTGTCGCAAATCTCTATGGTATTCTTAACATAGGAAAAAACGAAAACAGATGCTGCAGCACCAAATGCAGCATCTGTTTTTATATACCCATATTTTGCGCGGTCGGTCTCTTTGGTTTTGGAGGGATAAATATGGATAACAAATATTTGAACGAAGTGTTGGAACGACTGGAAAGCTACCGGAAAATGGAGCAGCAAATCGAGCTTCTGCGGTTCGAGCTCCAACACGCCAAGCAAGTCTCACCGACCGAACTGATCGAAGCCATGACATTCCAAACCCGCGATGCAGACGGCAGCCAAACGAATCTATTTCCAAAAGACGTGCCCGGCATCGCTCTTTCCTATCAGCATATTGCCGCACAGCTGAACGAAGAAGCCGTCGGCGAGCTGATAAGCAGGTATACCGAGCTGTGCCATGAGAGAGACCGGCTTTTACATTACATCGGGCTTCTGGACAAAAGGCAGCAGGACGTCGTCCGAAAGCATTATTTTGAGCAGCAATCCTGGAGTGAGATCGCGGCAAGTATGGATTTGACCCCCAGAACCGTTCAGCGAACACGCCAACAAGCTTTAGACGAGCTTGCAAACCTCTACGCCTTCGCCGACGGTATTCTCCGGCGGTAGAAAAGAGAAACATCTTTCAAAATAAAGCCGCCGCAAACATCGCCGCAGCATTGCATTGCCCGCAGAGCTGTCGTACAATAGCTATACGAGTCAGCTTCTGCACCTTGAAAATTTCATATTTTACTTCGTATGAGGAGGAACCCACGATGGAAAAGCGCGAAAACGAAACCCTGACAGCACGCGACATCAAGCAGATCCTGAACATCAGCATCAACGCCGCGTACAATCTGATCCACAGCAAGTCATTTCCGGTCATCCGGATTGGAAACTCCTTCCGTGTTCCCAAAGCCCCGTTTTACGAGTGGCTGAAATCTTCTCATACGATCATGAACTGAAAGCAAATCTCCAAATTTTATCAAAGAAATTGGAGGTTGATAGCATGACACGTCGTTCCAACGGAGAAGGCAGCTTCTATCAGCAAAAAGATAAATCCTGGGTCTACCAGATCACCTACGGCCGGAAAGCCGACGGCAGCCCCTACCGCAAATCCTTCAAAGGCCGCACCAAGACGATCTGCAAGGAACGCCGGGCGCAATGGGAAGAAGAGCAGGCACGCCTCAAAGCCGAGGAAGAAGCGCAGGCGCAGGAAGCCACCCGTCTTGAAGCACTCCGAGCAAAACTCGGGCACCCCATCGAGTCTGAAATTCTCTTCTCAGAAGCGTTTCCGCAATGGCTCGACCTTTATAAAGCACCACCCGCCAGAAAGCCGTCTACCTACGCAAGCTATCTGGACACCTACCGCATCCACTTCGCCGAAGCCTTTGGCAACATGCCGCTCTACCAGATCACGCAGGACGTTGTGCAGGACTATTATCAGCAAAAACAGAAAAACGGCGCACGGGCAGACCAGAAAAAAGGCGGCTTATCCCCGAAAACCATCCACAACCAGCATATGCTCCTGAAGGACTTTTTCGAGTACGCCGTGAAAAAGTACAAGCTTCCCGGAAATCCGGTACTCGGCACGACAAGACCGGCCGTTCCGACGCCGGAAATGCGCGTTTTGAGCCCGTCGGAAATGCAGATTTTCATCGAAGAGGTCATGCGTGAAACGCAGCGCGTGGCGATTCTGACGACGCTGTTCGTCGGCTTTCGCGTCGGCGAGGTGCTGGCACTCAAAATCTCCGACCTGAATTTAGAGAAGCAGACACTCTCGGTCAACAAGAATCTGCTTCGCGTCCCGACGGCGGCTATTTCCCCGGACAATCCGAACATCCAGATTCTGAACTATGACCCGAAGAAAAAAACGCACCTCATTGTTCAGAATACGCCGAAGACAAGCACCTCGCATCGCGAGATCAGCATTTCAGACGGCCTGTGCGAGCTTCTGATCCGGCATCTGTACACGCTGGCAAATTCCACGTGGCCGAACCCGGACGGGCTGCTGTTCCCGTCTACAGCCGGGACGCACATCGACCCAAAGAGCTTTGAAATCCGCTTAACAGCGGTTTCCAAGCGCTGTGAGATCCGCAAGGTCAACCCCCACGCGCTGCGGCACACGCTGGCGACGCGACTGGTAGAGGACAAAGTGCCGCTCAACATTGTGCAGGGTATCCTGGGTCATGCGTCGATTGAGACGACGCGCAAATATCTTCATAAAAACGAAGACATCGAGCGCGAGGCCATCGGCACGATGAGCAATTATCTTCACATGGATCAGATGGACGCGGCTCCAAAATTAAATGGCGCAGCACCCCGCGCCAAGTTCGCGGATGTGATCCTGCCGACCTTTCCGCAGCGCCGAAATCATACGGTCTAAAAACAAAAAAACACGCCGTTGCATACTTTATTGCAAACAGCGCGTAGGATCAATTGGCAGCACCTTTTCGGTGCAGACCTTTTGAACCTTAAAATATGGATGTAATATCCACCTATTTCACAAAAGGACTCCTCGGGCGACAAGAATTGCAAATGAGCAAAACGGAAAAATACGAACATTTCGATAGAGAAATCGCCGTATTTCTCACGAAATACGGCGATTTATGGTTGCGGGAGGAGGATTTGAACCTCCGACCTCCGGGTTATGAGCCCGACGAGCTACCGAACTGCTCTATCCCGCGATGTTGACTTTTTGCTCCTGAGAACTGAACGCTAACTCTAAGGGTTATGAGCCCGACGAGCTACCGAACTGCTCTATCCCGCGATATAAGCTCTCAATGGAGCTTATTTATAATAGCATATCCGGGTGTCCGTGTCAAGAGTTCTTGCAAAATAATTTCCATGCCCGGCCCGCAAAGAAGAGACGGTCTCCCGCCTCTTCTCATCTTGTTATTCGTCGTCTTTCGCAGCACTGCCGCGCTGAAAGCCGAGGTACCTTGTGCCCTGAAAGCTGAGCTTGCCGGCATCGCCCTCGACGAGCAGACCGTAATCCGAGCCGTCGACAGGGAGTTCCAGCCGGTCGCCGCTTTCAAACTCGAAGGTCACAAAATACTTGCTGTAAGTGTAGCTGCGCATCATATCATTGTCTCCGCTGCTCTGACGGTTCTGGCCGACCTGCATCCGTTTGGAAACAACTTTTGCATCCGCTGTCACGCGCGGAGACTGGTCATTTTTGTGTTTCCGCTTTGCTCCTGACACAAGCGAACCGACGATTGTGCTGATGATGAAGATAAACACGACGAGAAACATCAGTGGAAAGAGCCTATCCATCAGTGCAAATCCCATATCGAATCCCATAGCACACTTCCTTTCTTTTCTTCATTTTTTCTTACATGGTATATAGACGAATCATACAGGAATTTGTTCCGCAGCGCAAACTTTTTCTTACTTCTGCTCCTCGCGGTAAAGGCGAAGGCCCTCTCTTCCCTCTTCGGTAACGGGTCTGAGCCAGCGCATGGAAAGGAAATGCCGCATACAGAAAATAGATTTTGGAATGTCCTCTCCCAGATACGCCGTCATCACAACGCCGAGGAACGGCAGATGCAAAACGCGCGCAGCCACGAGCGTCAGCGGAATCGACACCAGCCAGAGGCTGCCGAGGTCTAAGAACATGCCCGTGAGCGTATCGCCGCCCGAGCGGAAGACGCCCACGACCTGCACATAGGAAATGTTCCGGAAGAAATACTCGAGCGAGCAGAAAATTGTCACGGCGTAGGCCGTCGCGATCGTCGTGGCAGACAGGTTATCCCCCGTTGCAAAGAGCGCAACGAGCGGTTTTCTCGCCGCCACCATCGTGAGACCGACGATCAGGCCCATCAGCGGCACAAGGACAGAAAACCGTCTTGCATCCTCCACACCGCGCCGGATCTTGCCCCTGCCGATCGACTTTCCGACCATGATCACGCAGGCGTTGCCGAGGCCGACATAGAACGCGAACGCGAGCTCGGAGAAGGTCTTGAAAATCGTCATGCCCGCGTAATACTCGTAGCCGATGTTCGCGTAAATGCGGTTGAGCGTCAGCATGCCGAGCGCCCAGAGGCCTTCGTTGAGCGTAACAGGAAGGGCCCTTGCATAAAACTCGCCCACGTCGTGAAGACAAAACGCAAAGAGTTCCCTGACCGGCCCCATCAGGAGGTTCTTCTCGAATGCTGAGAAGACGAGGATCAGGACAGGACCCAGCCATGAGGAAATACACGTCGCGAGCGCCGCACCCTCTACACCGAGCCGCGGCAGACCGAACGCGCCGAAAATCAGGCCGTAATCCGCAAAGGCGTTTGCAATCGTCGTGACGATGGAAACATAAAGCGGCAGCTTCACCCGCTCCGTGCCGCGCAGAACGTTCGACAAAAGATACGTCAAGGCAACAGCCGGATAAGAAAAACACACGATGCGCAAATACCGGCAGCCCGCATCCACGACGGCAGGGTCGCTGTTGAAAAGCCCCAACACCCACTCCGGCGCGCAATATGCCACACCGAAAAAAGCCATCGAAATAAAAATCGCCGTCAGAAGGCCAAGTCCCATGACGCGGCGAATGCCCTTGAGGTTCTGAATCCCCCAGTATTGCGAGATGAAAACGCTCATGCCCGAGCACAGGCCAAAGCTCAGGAGCCCCGCCATCCAGCCCCACTGCGCCGCCATGCCGACGGCAGAGAGCGTCACGTCTCCGAGGCGCGAGACCATGAGCGTATCGACAAGCTGGAACGAGCTTGTCAGAACGTTTTGCAGCGCGACCGGCACCGCCAGCCGCACCGTCACCTTCCAGAAGGGCTTGTCTCCCAGATAATCTGTCAGTTTCATAAAAATACTCCAAGACAAAGCAGTGGGGATACCGGAGTCCGGCATCCCCACGAAGTTTTTGGTTGGTCGCGTGAGTGACCCATTTGGTTTTTTTGTCCCGCGCGCAGCCTCAAACCGTGCTCGTAGGGGGCGATGCCCACATCGACCCGCGCGGCCTCGAAACAAGTTCGTAGGGGCGGACGACTCTGTCCGCCCAAGGGAAGTTTCGATTTTGCCGTAGGTTTTCGCGTTTTGGACACGCGTTTTGCTGGGCGGACAGAGTCGTCCGCCCCTACGGCATTTTCGTACAGGAAAGGGAAATTATGCCATACCAGCCGTGATAATTGCCATCTTATAGACCTCGTCGGCGTTGCAGCCGCGGGAGAGGTCGTTGATGGGGGCGTTCAGGCCCTGCAGGATGGGGCCGTAGGCCTCAAAGCCGCCGAGTCTCTGGGCGATCTTGTAGCCGATGTTACCGGCCTCGATGCACGGGAAAATGAAGGTGTTGGCGTAGCCAGCGACCTTGGAGCCGGGGAACTTGAGCTGACCGACGACCGGGGAGACCGCCGCGTCAAACTGCATTTCGCCGTCGATGGCAAGCTCGGGCGCGAGCTTCTGCGCTTCGATGGTCGCGTCGTGGCTGAGCTTGACGGTGCCGCCCTTGCCGGAGCCCTTGGTGGAGAAGGACAGGAGCGCTACCTTGGGGTCGATGCCGAAGAACGCAGCGGTTCTCGCGGACTCGACGGCAACCTCCGCCAGCTTCTGCGCGCCGGAGAAGACGACCTCGCCGGTGGTCTTGTCGAGCGTGTCGGGATAGTCGATGTTGATGGCGCAGTCACCCATGCAGTACTTTTCGTCGTTGCCATCCTTATCCTTGCGGAAGAGGATGAAGGAAGAGGATACGAGGTGCGCACCCTTCTTGGTCTTCACGAGCTGGAGCGCAGGACGGACGGTATCGGCAGTGGAGTAGGTAGCGCCGCCGAGCAGAGCGTCAGCCTTGCCGAGCTTTACGAGCATCGTGCCGAAATAATTGCCCTTGGACAAAGCTGCGCGGCACTCCTCGTCGGTCATCTTGCCCTTGCGGAGCTCGACCATCTTCGCGACCATCTCGTCCATGCCTTCATATGTAGCGGGGTCGATGATGGTGGCCTTGCAGATGCAGAAGTTGCCCTTCTCGGCCGCGGCCTTGACCTCGGCTTCATTGCCGATCAGGATGACGTCCATCAGGTCTTCCTTGAGAAGGCGGTCTGTCGCCTCGAGGATTCTCGCGTCGGGGCCTTCGGTGAAGACGATGGTACGACGGGTGGCTTTCAGAGCGTCAAGCAGTTTTGTAAACATGTGATTACCTCCAAAATTTGTGCGGCGTTCCGCAGATTCTGTCTGTGTCTATCTTACAACAATTATCCGCCGAACGCAACCGTCTTTTGCAAAAATGCGCAGCAAAACGGCGCGCAGGCAGTTTTTCCGTGCGCGTCAGAGGATCCCTTCGAATTTTTCCGCAAACAGCGCCGCGGCATACGCGTTGAGCTCCCTGCAATATTCCTCATATGCTGCAAGCAATGCAGTTGCCTCCGGCGTCAGTGTCGCACCTCCTCCGTGTTTGCCGCCGGTGGTGGAATGAAGCAGCTCGAAGCCCAGATGCTGCTGCGCGTTTTTGAGGATCGTCCAGGCCTTGGAATACGCCATGCCGATGGACATGGCCGCGGCGCGAAGCGAATGCAGCTCCTGCACCTTCTGCAGCAGAACCGCGATGCCGGGGCCGAAGCACTTTTCGTCCGCGAAGATCCGAATCGTCAGGACGGGTCTAAAATTCTGTTCCATAGCGTTATTCTAACATAGAAAACACGCCTCGTCAACGCAGACGCGCGCAAAAAGCCCGCCCCGGCACTACGGCGCGAAGGGCGGACTTGCATCAAGCATGCTCGTTTTTCTGTATTTCGCTCCAAATTTCCGGCGTATTCGCGTTCTGCATCTGCGCGGCTGTGACCGGAAAATAATCTGTCTTCAGATTCGCAAGCAGGTGCATCATGCGAAAATCGCCCGCCTGCAGCTGCCCGGTCACGACCGGAAGCGCCCGCCTGTGATAAATGGCGCAGACCGGATGCACGCGCCCGGTTTCGTCCCGGCAGATGAGGCAGTCGGCCCCCTCCCGGAACGCGCGGAGCATCGCCTGCCCCAGCTCCCGCGTAAAAAACGGAAGGTCACACGCAACGCACAAAGCCGCATCCGAGCGCATCGCCGTCAGCACGCTCTCGAGTGCGCCCAATGGCCCGCAGCCGGGCCGCAGGTCCGGAACCAGCCGCCAATCCGCGCCCGGAAGCAGTGACACCTGCTGCGCGGAGAGAAGCTTCTCTGAAAAAAAGTCAAGCTCTCCTGCAAGGTACCGAACGAGCGTACTTCCACGCCACGGAAGAAGCGCCTTGTCTGTTCCCATCCGGCGGGAAGCGCCCCCAGCAAAAAGCGCCGCGCAAATCGTCTGTTCGTGCATGCCGCACTCCTTTGCGTCCGTTACGCGCCCTCTTTTCGTGAGCCGCGATAGTAGGAAATAACCTTTTCCTCCGATTCCTGCAGGTGCTTTTTGACGATGTGCAGCGCCTTGGAGGTGTTGCCGTCGAGAATGCTGCGGAGCATGACGGCATGGGAGCGGTTGGCAAGGTCGCTCATTTTTTTATCCGCAATGGAAATGTCCCGGAACAGGCCAATTTTCGTATACAGCGTCCGGTAAATATCCAGCAGCGCCGCGTTCTGGCACAGGCGGATGGCCGTCTCGTGGACCAGCACGTCGAGCTCCTTTTCGTCTCTCCGGTTGCCGCTTGTGCAGCAGGCAATGAGCGCCTCGATCTCGCCGCGCTCCTGTTCGAGCGCCTCAGGATCGATGTTGGAGATCGCGTAGGATTCCAGAAGGATACGGATGGCGAAGGCGTCATGAATGTCCTTATCCGTATAGGCCTTGACAAATGCGCCGCGATACGGGTAATACTCGATCAGTCCCTCGCTTGCCAGCCGCCGGATGGCCGAACGCAGCGGCGAACGGCTCACACCCAACTCCTCAGAGACGCTCTGCTCTGGAATTTTCTCGCCCGCGGCATAACCGCCGGAAAGAATCTTCTGCTTCAAAGACTCATAAACCAGCACCTCATAGGGGGTTTCCTTTTGCTTCTGATACTCCATACGTAAAGAATCCAACTTTCTGCGTTCTTCATTTCCGCCGGCATCCATACCGGCAGGCCGCCGGAAACCGGGAGTCCCGGCTTCCAGCGTTCTAACATATTATACATCAAATGACAGGTCCAAGGCAATAGATATCGATGGAGCCGAAGTAGGAAAGCGCCTCATTTTTGGTCATCTGACCGGAGAGCACCTTCAAAAGCATCTCAAACGCCTCTTCGCCGACCTGCTCGATGGTCTTCTCACCCGTGATGATGCGGCCCGCGTTCAGGTCCATATCGTGCGACATGCGCGCGTAGGTGATCGGGTTGCCGCAGATCTTGATGACAGGCATCGAGCAGAAGCCCTGCGGTGCGCCGCGGCCGGTCGAGAACATCAGGACCTGCGCGCCCGTTGCGGCCATGCCGGTCAGAATTTCAGGCTCGCGGCCCGGGGTGTCCTTGATCCAGAGGCCCTTCTGGTCGGTGATACGGTCGGTGTATTCGAGAACGCCCTGAATGGGACGGTGGCCAGACTTGACAATTGCGCCGAGGCTCTTCTCCTCGATGCTGGACAGACCGCCCGCGATGTTGCCCGGGGTCGGCTGACCGCCGCGCATGTCCTCGCCGATGGCCTTCGCGCGGTTTTCCATCCGCTCGACGATCTCATAGATCTTCTTGGCGACGGGGCCATCGGGACCGCCGACCGCACGGCTTGCCAGAATGTGCTCGCCGCCGAGGAATTCGGTCGTTTCGCCGAAGACGACGGTCGCACCGAGGTCAACGAGCTTGTCTGCCACGTAACCGATGACACAGTTGGAGGCCATGCCGGAGGTCGTATCCGAGCCGCCGCACTTGATGGCCATGGTCAGATTGGAGATATCGCAGGTCTCTCGCTGCTGGCCGGAGATCTGCATGACAAGGCGCTGTGCCGCGTCCATGCCGGCCTGGATACCGGCGGATGTGCCGCCGAGCTCCTGAATGTGGATGATCTCACACGGCTTGCCGCTGGCCTTAATGGTCTCATAGACGCGCTGATGGTCGGTTCCCTCGCAGCCGAGGCTCACGATCAGCGCCGCGCCGACGTTTGCGCTCAGGCCGAGGTCGATGAGGACCTCCGTCACACGCTTGAGGTCGGACGGCAGCTGGCAGCAGCCCTGATGGTGGAAGTAGCCGATGGTGCCCTGGATCTGGCGGCAGATCGCCTGCGCCACATCGTTTGCACAGATGGTCGTCGGAATGACGGCGACCAGATTTCTTGCGCCGAACTTTCCGTCCGGTCTTCTGTAGCCCTGGAATGTATAGCTCATGACGCGTCCCTCCTTACAGATCGCCGCGGCCGCGAAGCGCCTTCATGTTGTGGATATGGACGTATTCGCCCTTTTTGATGTCGACGTCGGCAACGCCGATGGACTGGCCGTACTTCATGATGTGTTCGCCGGCCTTGATGTCGCGGACCGCGATCTTGTGACCGTAGGGCACGTCGCCGATGACGTGGACCTGATCCTTGTTGCCCTTTTTATCGTGAATGACGACTTCGGTGCCGTCTGTCACGCCCTCGGCGAAAATCGTCGCGACGTTGTCCAGATCGTCGACCCGTAATGCAAGCTTCAATTCGTTCATACGTTTCATCCTTTCACGGCAAGAACCGCCACGCCGTCCGGGATGACAACGACCTGCGCGTTTTTGCCCATCATTTCAAGCGCCATCTCGAGCGCCTCGTTTACATCGGACGCGGGGATCATGTTGGCCTTGCGGACCAGCTCGTGATCCAGGAACGTCGTCACCAGAATGACCTTATGGTGCTTGAGGATCCTGGAATAGATCTGCGCGCACCACTGCTCGGAGATCGACTCCTTCGGCGGGATCTTCGAAAGATACGCGTCGATCTCGTCGACGCTTCCCATCGTGATGAGCCGCTCAAAGTTTGACCCGCCCATACCGTCTGCGCAGGAACAGCACATGATGATCACGCCGCCCTCGCGGCAGCAGGCCTCCGCCGTCGCCACAGCCTTCGGGCTCTGGTAGAGGTTCTGGTCGAGCGGATACCCGCCGTTGGAGGTAACGACAATGTCGCCCTCGACGACCGGGCACTGCGCAAGGCTCCTGACAAATTTCACGCCCTCGGCATGCGCCTTCTCCAGATCGCCTGCCCAGGCCGCGATGATCTTCTTCTGCGCGTCGAGCGCGACGTTCAGAATGAACTGCACATGCACCGCCTTTGCCGCGCAGAGCATGTCCTCGTGGATGGGGTTGCCCTCGAGCACGCCCGCAGCTGCGTGCGGATTGGAGACAGCCTTGTAGGAATGGTTCTCATTGACCGTTGCTGCGTTGCAGATACCGGGCAGGATGCTCTTGCGTCCGCCGGAGAAGCCCGCAAAGAAGTGCGGCTCAATGAAGCCCTCCGTGATGAGAAGGTCGCAGGTAAGCGCCTCGCGGTTGACCCACAGCTCCGCTTCGGAAGGAAGCTTGCAGACAAAATCGAAGTCTTCCTTGCGGAACGCGTTATTGACCACAATGCGCTCCTCATCGACGATCTTGTCGCCGAACATCTGCCGCTGCTCGGCCTGCGTTGTCTCGCGGTGCAGGCCCGTCGCGATGAGAATCGTAATTTCCGCCTCGGGGTTTCCCTTGCGCAGCTCGGCAAGCAGAATCGGAAGCGTAATTTTGCTCGGAACCGGACGCGTATGGTCGCTGGTTACGATGGTGATTTTTTTCTTGCCCTTCGCCAGCTCGCAGAGCTTCTCGGAGCCGATCGGATGCTCCAGCGCCTCGCGCACCAGCTCCGCCTCCGGAAGCGCCGCCTGATAGGACTCTGCCTTCGGATAGATGGCCGCCTTCAGATTCTCGTCCGGAACGTTCAGCGTGACATGGTCTTTATAATACGGAATCGAAAATGTCTGCATATGCTACTCCTTCCCGGCGCAGCCGGATGGCAGGCCATCCGGCTATCGCGGTTTCTGCTTATTCTTTGACCAGGAACTTCAGAGGCTCGCCCGCCCAGAAGCGGCGCAGGTCCTGGATCATCAGGTTATAGGTGTTGGGAACGATGTCCGTCGTCACACCTGCGCGGTGCGGGGTCATGGTGACGTTGTTCATCTTCAGGAAGGGGCTGTCCTTCGGCACGGGCTCGTCCCAGAACACATCGAGCACGGCGCCGCGGATCTTCTTGCTCTGGAGCGCGTCGCACAGAGCTTCCTGATCGACAAGACCTGCGCGCGCGGTGTTGCAGAAGATCGCCGTCGGCTTCATCTTGGCAAAAGCCTCCTTGCCAATGATGTTCTTGGTGGCCTCGACCAGACGCAGGTGGATCGAAACGATGTCGGACGTGGACAGCAGCTCGTCAAGAGAAACGGGCTTCACGCCGTCTGCCATCATCTGCTCGGGCGTGCAGTACTCGTCGTATGCAACGACCTCAGCACCAAAGCCCTTGATAAGGCGCTTTGCGATGGCGCGGCCGATTCCGCCGTAACCGTACAGGCCGACACGCAGGTTGCAGAGCGCTGCGTTCGTCGTGTCGTTGTAGATATCGTTCTGGTTCCACTCACCGTTGAGAATGTCGCGGTTGCCGCGCAGGATGCCGCGGCACTCGCAGATCATCATCGCGACCGTCAGATCGGCGACCGGCTCTGCCAGACGAGACGGGCAGTTGCAGACGGGAATGCCAAGCTCCTTGGCAGCCTTGACGTTGCAGTTTTCCCAGCCGGAGCGCATCATGAACACGAGCTTGAGGTTCTTGCCGGTCTCGAGCATGGCTCTGGTCACGCCGCAGAAGGAGGTCATCAGAATGTCCGCATCCTTGATCTGCTCCATGACCTCGGGCTCGGGCGTGATCCATTCCGGGCCTTCCTTTTCCATCTTGAGGTTGTATTCCTTCGGGTTTTCCATGCGCTCATGGTTGTGGTCGGCGACATAGACGAGCTTGAGGTTCTCCAGCTCTGCCAGCTTGTATTCCACTGCCTTCAGCGCGTCCAGCGTAAATTTGGATTTCGGATCGTAAACGACTAATGCTTTCATGCGTATTCTCCTATTTCAGTTTAAACTCCTTGAAATGCTCGCGCATTTCCTTCCAATTCCTGTAGTAGCGCTCCAGCGCCTGCGACGGCTTGGGGCAAATTTCCGCGATTTGGCGGCGCGCGGGGACCGGCTTTCCGGTTGCGCGGCAGCAAAGCACGTATCCGCCGTAGACGGTCGCCTCGCGCCAGTTGTCAAAGATCCGCACCTTGAGCCCTGTGAGATCGGCGACCGTCTGCCCCACGACCGGAGACGAGAAGCCTCCGCCGCAGCCGATGAGATAGTCGTGCTCCAGCGGCTGGAGCGTTTTCATCTTCTCGATGCACATGGAAATGCTCATGCCGATGTTGAGTGTCAGCGCGTGGAAATAGTCTTCCGGCTTTGTATCGACGCTGATCGGGTTGCTCATGACAAACCCGCCCGTCAGAAGGTCCTGATCGAGATGCATCCCGGTCAGGAACACTGCGTACATACCGGGCAGGTTCCGCTCCGGAAGACCGCGCTGCGCCGCATCCTCGTTGAGGTGCTCATAGGGCATATCCTTCAGCATGGTATCCTTGAAGCGCTGGAGGTTGATGCCGGAGCTTGCCGTGTTAACCTCCAGCATAAGTCTTCCGGGCTCCGCCGTGGGGCTGACCCAGGTGCGCGGATACTTGCAGAAGGCAGTGACGATCTTGAGCGTCGGAGACGTTGTTCCGGAAACGGTCACAAGCTCCCCGACCTCCGCCTGCATGGCGGAAATGGCCGACTGCGTGTCCGCCGTGCCGACAACGAAGACAGGCTCTCCCGCAAGGCCCAGCGCCTGGCAGATCTCCGGGCGGATGGAGCCGAGCACCGTACCTGCGTCGGCGAGCTCCGGAAGCTTTCCGATATCCACACCGATCAGATCGCACAGCTCCTGCGACCAGCAGCCGTTGACCGCGTCATACAGAGCGCTCTGCATCGCCTGCGCGCGCTCCCAGACGGCGCGACCGGTAAACACGTAGCCCATCCAGTCGCTGATGGAGGTATAGAACTTCGTCTGCTCGAGCACCTGCGGCTGAAGCTTCGAGGTGCCGAGAATCTTGATGGCGGAGAAAATGGGAGACGGGCTCAGATCGGTCAGCTCCCAGATGCGCTTCCAGTCGAGCTCCTGCATGAAGCTCTCGCCGCGGCGGTCTGCGTTGGTGTAGCCGACGATGCTTCCCCCGTCATGACCCACCAGAACGATCCCCTGCCGCAGCGTGCTTCCGGTAACGGCCCGAACGGTAACGTCCGGGTGCGCGGCAAGAAGCCCGCGGATGAGGGAAAACACCGCGTCCTGCCACTCGTGCGGCTTAAAATACTGCGCGCGGCTGACGATGGGGTCCGTGTACATGCGCGTGTTTTCCTTGGCGATATCCAAAATAGCGCCGTCCTCGCCGACCAGCGCGACACGGGTGTTGCCGGTTCCGATATCAAAGACCAGATATGCGTTTTGCATGTTATATTCCACCAAATTCGAAAGTTTTTCGGAAGGAGCCGGTCTCCCGGTCCCCTCCTTTCCGGTTACCGATCAATAGCCCTTCAGCTCGCCCGGCTTGGACGTGGTCTGGCCGTAGGTCTGGAAGCGGACGAGAACCGCGTCGATCTGCTCCTTGGTCAGAACGTTCATCTTACCGGCGCACATGCACTGCCACTGCGTCTTTGCAAGAGACTCCATGTTGCCCGCGATGTTGTAGGCCTTCTTGAGATCCTTGCCAAACGCGACAAGGCCGTGGTTCGCAAGAAGCACTGCATTGCCGTGCGTGCAGGCCTTGACAGCCATCTCAGCCAGCTCCGGCGTGCCGAAGGTGGTGTAGCCGCAGATGGGGATCTCGTTCGTGCCCGCAGTTGCGATGACGTAGTGCACGGCGCGGATGGGCTCTCCCATGCAGGCGAGAGTCGTTGCGTAATCAGAGTGGGTGTGGACGATGGCAAGGCAGCCCTGGGAAGCCTTCTCCTTGTAGAACGCGGCGTGCAGGCCGTGCTCGCTGGAGGGCTTACGCGTGCCGTCGGCAACTTTTCCGTCGAGGTCGCAGACACAGACGTCCTCGGGCGTGGTGTCGAAATAGCCGAGGCCGGAGGGGCTGATCGCCATCAGGCCGAGCTCCGGGTTATAGATGCTGATGTTGCCGGCGGTGCCGCGTGCGAGGCCGTCGGTGCTCATTTTTCTGCCGTATTCGGCAACGAGTTTTCTTTCTTCTTCCATTAACATAGTAGGGTTCCTCCTTCATTTTTGCGTCTCTGCAAGAAAAGGCGCAGATCCTGCTTGATATTTACTCAACAGCCTTCCGAACCTCGACGAGATTCGTATGCTGCGGGTTGCCTTTTGCAAGCGGCGTCGGCCGGACGCCGGTCAGCACGTTGATGCTGCCGCGGGTGTCTACGCCGTTTTTGTCCGGCGTGTACCAGCCGCCCTGGGACATGCACGTAACGCCGCGCATGATGCGCCGGGTGACCTTTGCCGGAATGCGGACGGTGCCGCGGTCGTTGAAGACCTCGATCATGTCTCCGTTTGCAATACCGCGCGCGGCCGCGTCGTCCGGGTGCATCCACAGAGCCGGCGGGTCGACCTCCTCCAGCCACGGGTTCTGGTCGTGGATGGAATGGCAGCGGCGTTTGGTGTGATAGCCGATCATTTGCAGGGGATATTTTTCCCGCAGCGCGTCGTCCGGGCCTTCGGGCGCAGGCGTGTAACAGGGAATCGGCGGAATCGGGTCTCCCAGCTCGTGGATCTGCATGGAATAGAACTCGATTTTGCCGGATGGCGTGTGGAACGGCACACCGTTTTCGATCTGCTCGCGGTACGCGATGCGAAGCGGCGGATTTTTGTATTTGTAGCCGCCGTTCTCGCGGAACTGCTCATAAGGCGGAAGCTCCGTCTCCTTCGTCTGGCGGAAGGTGTTGTAGAGATCCAGGATCCAGTCCTCGGTCGTCGCGTGTCCGGCGCGGAACGCCTCGCCGTAGCCCATCGCGTCGGCAATCATACAGATCCAGTCATAGTCCGGCATCGTACCGAACAGCGGCTGCACCGCGCGGCTGTTGCTGAGCAGATAATCGTCGTTGCACCAGCCCATGGTGACGTTGTTGCTCTCAAGAACGGAGGCCGCCGGGAGGATCAGATCGGACCAGCGGGCGCTTGCCGTCATGAAAAGGTCACTCGTCACGATCAGCTCGCACAAGGACTCGTCCTTTAAAATCCGGATCGTCCGGTTGATATCGGAGTGCTGGTTGATCAGCGTATTTCCGGCAATGTTATAGATGATTTTGATGTTCGAACGCAGATGGTCGACGTATTTTAAGCCGTCGTGCGCAAAGTCCATCTCCTTGGCGCGGAACACCGCGTCTGACCAGAGGAAGGTCGGGATATAACCGGGGTACGCATCCTCGCCGACCGGGAACGCGATGGCAGGGCGCGGGGGCGCGAATCTCGGAAGGCCCGAGCCGCCGCCGGATTTTCCGACGTTTCCCGTGATGCAGGCCAGCGCCGCAATGCCGCGCGTCTCCTGCTCGCCGTTTGCGTGGCGCTGCGGGCCGAAGCCAGGGATGATCATGGCAGGTTTTGCCGTAGCAAGCCGGTAGGCCAGCTTGACGATTGTATAGGCGGGAACGCCTGTGATCAGCTCTGCCCAGGCAGCGTCCTTGACAACGCCGTCCTGCGAGCCGTCGAGATAGCTGAGGTAGCTCGAGCCGGCAGGCGCGCCCGCGGGGAGCGTTTCCTCGTCGAAGCCGACGCAGAACTTATGCAAAAATGCCAGATCATGCAGCCCCATCTTGATAATGGTATACGCGATCGCGTCACACAGCGCGCCGTCGGTCGTCGGCCGGAGCGGGATCCACTCCTCGGCAAGGCTCAGCGCCGTATCGCTCATGCGCGGGTCGATGACCACGATGGGAATGCCCCTGGCCTTGGCCTGCGCGAGATAATAATTGTGTAAAGAACCGAAAATCGTTTCGCTCGGGTTGTGTCCCCAGAGGATGATCAGCTTCGAATTGAGCACATCCGCCTCAGAGTTTCCGCCGCTTGCGTCGCCGTAGATATAGGGCGAAACGTACGTGCTGCATGCGCTCGAGTAGCTGTTGTAGGCGTTGAGGAAGCCGCCGTCGAGATTGACGAGCCGCTTGAGCATCTTTTCCGGCCGCATCACGCCGCAGTTTCCGGTGGCGTACAGGAAGTAGCGCGCCTCAGGGCCGTATTTTTTCCCGACCTCCAGCGTCTTTTCCGCGATGATCCTCGCGGCCTCTTCCCAGCTGATGCGCTCAAATTTTCCGCTGCCGCGTTCGCCGACGCGCTTCATGGGGTAGCGCAGGCGCTTTGGTGTGAGGAAGGTCCTCCGGTAGCTTCTGCCGCGCAGGCAGGCGCGGATCTGCGGGTCGTTGTCGGAGTTGTCGGTGCTGATCTCCAGCGCGCAGCCCTCGGCGACGGTGATGTTGATCTTGCATTTGCCGCCGCAGTTGTTGATGCCGGCGCTGTTAATGATGTGCGGCTGCTCGACCGGAAGCGGCGGCTGCGGTTTGATTTTGGCCATGTCCCGCAGAAGCGCGCGCGTTTTGTCGTTATCCGGGAGCTCCGAAAGATTCCCGGCAAGAAACGCCCCGAGAAGCTTCAGCACCTCGATGGCCTCGCCACTTTGCCGGTAGCTGCGCAGGGCCTGCGCATACGCGTGAACGGTATCTGCAAGGAACCGGTCCTCGAGAAATGCCGCCGCATCCAGGTAAGCTTCGTCCGATGCCGCACACGCGTAAAAATGCGCCAGCGCCTCGAGCTGCGAACCGATGTAATCCTCGGGGTTGCCATCCATGCGCAGAGGCTGATAGCCGTGCTCCTTGCAGAAGGAAATGAACGCGTAGGTCGTCTCATCCATCAAAGGGTGTCCCTCGCCCTTGGCCGCGGAGGCCCAGAGCGGAATGAAACAGTCCGCATCGGTTCCGCGCAGCAAATCGTCATATTCCTGCTGCGTCAGCTGCTCCGGGATTGCCGTCAGCGCGCGCACGGAAGACCAAGCCTCCAGTGAGGTGAAAAATGCGGCAAATATTTTGCTGTAGAGATATCTTGTTTCAAATGCCTGCATGGTATCTCACTTTCTGGAAATTTCTCTGCTTTTCTGCATCATGTCCAGCAGGTTCCCAAGCATAAAGGTCCCGACCAGACGACCATTTACATAGTAATCACGCACGTAGGTTTCCTCCGCGCGCGGGTTGACCTCAAAGGCGGCTTGCCTGCGGCGGACAACCGGCTCTGCTTCGTACAGAGCGTCCGGCCGCTTGCCGCAGTCTCCGTCTGAATAGAGGGAAAACTCCGGGCAGTTGAGCACAAGCGCGGAATCCGAGCCGTGATATGCCATTGTCCGCCCGGCGGCATTCGCGCCCGCGACTCTTCCCTGTAAGGTGGCCTGCGCCCAAAGGGCGGTATTGAGTCCCTGATACTGCGCGCAGTCGCCGCAGGCAAAAACGTCCGGAAGATTGGTGCGCATCTGCTCATCGACGACAATAGCGCGCTCGACCGTGCCGCCTGCCTTCTGGAAGATCTCCAAATTGGCACGCACGCCGCACGAGACGATCACGAGCCCCGCCGGAATCGGGTCCATGCCCTCGACCTCAACAAACTGCACACGCGTATCGCCGCGCATGCCGAGCACCTTCACGCCCGTATGAATCTGAAACGCCGTAATGCGCGACTGCAAATAGCGCGCGCAGGATTCATCGAGGAGCCGCGGCATCAGATATGGCGCGGTCTCCAGAACCGTCACACTGAGCCCCTGCTCAACGAGCATATACGCGGCTTCCAGACCAATGACGCCGCCGCCGATGACGACCGCGTGGGAAGCCAGAAGCGAGCCGCGCCGGATGGCGTTCATGTCTTTATCTGTGCGGATGGAGTATACGCCGGAAAGGTCTTTCCCGGGAAATGGCGGGATAAAATTGTGCGCGCCCATGGCGTAGATACATTTGCCGTAGGAAAAGGTACCGGCGGAGGTCTCAACGGTCTTCTGCTCCGCGTCCATGGAGAGAACTTTTGTTCTGAGTAAGACGTTAATGCACTGCTCCTGGTACCATGACTCCGGCTGCACCAGCGTTTTTTCCACCTCGTAAAATGCGAGCGGAAGCTTCGTCAGCATCGGCCGGGAATACGGCAGCTGCGCCTCGTCTGAGATCATGGTGATGGAGCCGGACTTATCGTTTTTGCGGATCGCTTCCGCCGCGCAGAGCCCGGCTCTTCCGCCTCCGAGGATCAGGTAATCACAGTGTGTCATCTTCCTGCTCCTCTCTCGGCAAAATCGCGCAGTTGATCTTCGTCCGGGGCCCCGTCTTTCCGGGCTCGGGAAGAACCGCGGGCAGCCAGCGGTGAAGCGTCGTCTCGTCGCACCGGCCGTCGGTCTTGCCCCATTGCAGGCTCCGGTTGATGCACGCAGCCACGCACGCGGGGTCTAGCCCCTGCTGGCGCCGGTCGTAGCAGCCGGTGCATTTCTGCGCGACACCGCGTTCCTTGCTCAAAGAGATCGAACCGTATGGACACGCCCAGAGGCACTTTCCGCAGCCGATACACTTGCCGTCGTCATGGCGGACCGTGCCGTCTGCCTCTTTATAGAACGCGCCGTTCGGACATGCAGCGACACACATAGGCCGCTCGCAGTGGTTGCATGACGCAGAGTAGAACCGCGCCTTTTCCTCGCCCGGGAACGAGGCCTGCCGCACGCGGCGGTAGAACTCTCCCGAGGCGAGATTATTGTGGTCCTTGCAGGCCAGCTGACAGGCGCAGCAGCCCACGCAGGTTTCGGTATTGTGATAAAAGTAAAATTCCATATTTTTGCATCTTCAGCGCGACGCTGTTTTGCCGAAGTAGCGGCCTTCTGCATAGGAAACGTCGCTTTCGACCTCCTGCGTCCACGCTTTATACCGCTCCGTGCGGAGCTGCTTGTCGGCGATCATGCGCGAGGCCGTCTCGCCGAAGCCGTCGAAGTACAGAACGTACCAGCCGTCCTCGCCGCGGATGGTCGTCACGTCGCCCTTTGTTCTCGCCTTGTCAAACGCCCAGTCGAGCACGTCCTCGGGAACGGTGAGGATCGTCGCGTTGTCGTAGGTGATGGAGGAAATTTTCCGGTTGTCGGAGCGGTTATAATCCTTGTCCCGGATATTGTCGCTCAGCTCAAAGAACGACTGCGCCGAGCCGTCGCTCTTGGAAAACGCGTCGAGATAGTCCCGAATGTCGTCGTTCGCGTCCGCTCCCGAAACGGTGAAGTATTTGAGGTTGACGGTCGGATAATCGTTGTCGCTTTCCTCGCGGAAGAAGGCGACATAGTAGCCGTTGGAGGCCTCGGCGATAGTGGTGTCGCCATAGGCACGGCTGCCGGAGAGCCAGTCGCGCAGATACGAAATGGACGTCCAGCACGATTCACGGCGCAAAACGCTTGCCGTCTGCCAGTAGCTTTCGTCATCGTTATAGACCATGTATGCTTCGCACTGCGCCTCAAACTCGTCCAGCGTGTGGAGCTCCGCCAGCTCCTGCGCGTGCTGCTTTGCGGCCTCCATGCCGCCGCTGGATGCGCCGGAGAGATAGAACAGCTGATAGTAGACCGAGCGGTAATCCTGCGCGTGCGCGGCGTAATACGCATCGAGCTCCGAAGGCGTAATTTCGATGCTCTCGCGGTAGAAATCCTTGTAGTATTTTGCGGTGTAGAGAACCGTGAGGTTCTTCATATAGATATCTTTGGTCATGCCCGCGCCGTAGTTCTGCGCGAGATAGTCGGCCTCGGTCGAATGCCCGACCTCTACGGCCTCAAACCAAATCTTTTCGTCGTAGTCATATTGGATATCATCCAGCATTTCCTCCGTGAGCGTAAAGCCGGCGTTCTGCGCCAGATGATAATACGCGTAGGTGTCCTTGAGAAGGGTCTGCGCGCGGTTGTCAAAGTAGTCCTGCCACGTGACGTTCTTTTCCTCATCCATGTACTGCTCGCTCAGGGGAACATCCGCCTGCGGAGACGAGTACATGCCGGTCTCATCCGTGCCGACGTTGTTGAGGAATTCATAGTAGGAGCGATAGAAGAAGAAATTGTAGTCTGCGACGGAGAGCTTTTCTCCGTCGACGCTCACAGCGTTCGCGCGCTGCTTGAACCAGTCCGACTGGAAAATCTGCCCCGCGAGAATGCTGAGCACAAATGCGAGAATGATCGCGCCCATCACGCAGGCGGTAATGACAAGGATTTTTCCCTCGCGCGCCTGACGCTCCTGCCGGGAGGATTTTTCTGCTGCCGCGGTTTTTTTCTGCGATTTAGCCATCGTTCTGATTCCTTTCCGGAAGAGCCGACCAGTCAGGCGCGTCATAGCCATCGGGGAACAGGCGGCTCTGTAATTGCAGGACGCTTTCTACGTCCGGCATGTCCTCAAGCGAGGAAATTTGCGATTCAAGCATTGCGTAGGAAAAAAGGTACGGAAGCTCCTCGCGCGGCAGCACACGCTGCTTTGTTGCGTGCACGCGCGCGCGTTCGGCGCACTGGACGGGCTCGAGTCCCTCGTGCTCCGCCTTCAGATATTCTTCCTTGATGATCAGAAAAAGGAACATGGTCTTATTGACCGGGTACGTGCGGTTGACGCGCTGAAGATGCTGCGTCACAAGGCGCTTCTCCTCGTCACCGAACGGGAACATCTCATTTTGATAGGCCTCCCGTTTCTCCAGCTTTTCCTTGGACGGGAAAATGCCGAAGCTTCCCAGCAGGTTACTCAGAAAATTCTCCATAGAGTGCTCCTTTCGGCGGCGAGAATAAGCGTAAGGCGCGGGCGTTCGGGCAAGACCCAAACGCCCGCTGCGGTGCTATTACGATTTTGCGGTACGGAGCGTCGTCTTGACGTGCGTACGGGAGTAGTAGTCGGTGCCGACGGCAAAGGCCAGGATGATACCCTGTGCAACGCTCTGCCAGTAGTCGTTGACGCCAATGATGGTCAGGCCGTTGGAAAGAACGCCGATGACGAACACGCCGACGAGCAGGTTATAGATGTTGCCCTCGCCGCCGCGCATCGAAATACCGCCGACGACGCAGGAGGTCAGCGCCTTGCTCTGGTACTGGGTACCGGTCGTCGCCGTGCCGGAACGAAGACGGCTGCAGAGAACGAAGCCCGCAACGCCGCACAGACAGGCGGAGACGATGTAAGCGGCGACATTCACCATGTCGGTGTTGAGGCCAGCCAGACGGGCAGCCTCGGAGTTGGAGCCGGTCGCGTAGATGTAGCGGCCGATGTAGGTAAAGCCGAGGATGACGCCCGCGACGATGACGATCACGCCGAAGACGATAACAGGCATCGGGATCTTGCCGACGTAGCTCTGGCCGATCCAGTAGATGGACTCGTCGATCTTGGAGATCGGCTTTGCGTCGGTGATGAGGTAGTTGACGCCCTCGAGGACCGTGGACGTCGCCATGGTCGCAATCAGAGCCGGCATGTTGGTCTTGACGACAAGCAGGCCGTTGGCCGTGCCGATGATGACGCAGAAGAACAGAACAACGAGCATCGCCAGATACGGGTTCATCATGATACCCTCGTTCGTGGAGATGAGCTTTGCCCAGAAAACAGCCGCGAAGGAGACGGTAGCGCCGATGGAAAGGTCAATGTGCGCTGTCAAAAGGGCGAACATCATGCCGGTCGCGCAGATGCCGATGATCGAAACCTGACGGCAGACGGTAATTGCGTTTTCTACGGAGAGGAAGTTTTCGCCGAAGATCGAGAAGAATACAATCAGAAGGATCAGAACGATCAACATCATGTATTTCTTTGTGAGTTTAGCAGCATTCATATTGCAATATCTCCTTCTTATTCACCGGAAGCCATGTTCAGGATGCGCTCCTGGTTGAATTCTTCTTTGCTCAGTTCACCGGCCTTCCGGCCCTCGCTCATAACAACAATGCGGTCGCTCATGCCAAGCAGCTCATCCATTTCGGACGAGATCATGATGATTGCCATGCCCTGTGCGCTCAGCTCCCGCATCAGCTGATAAATTTCCATTTTTGCGCCGACGTCAATGCCGCGCGTCGGCTCGTCGAGAATCAGGACCTTCGCTTCCGTGGCCAACGCCTTGGCAAGCGCGACCTTCTGCTGGTTGCCGCCGGAGAGGTTGCCGGCCAGCTGCATCATACCCGGGGTGCGGATGCGCAGGCTCTTGATGTACTGATCCGCGTTTTCCGTTTCCTTATGCGCCTGGACGAAAATGCCCCTCGAGATCTTCGGAAGAATCGAAATATTCGTGTTTGCCTTGATGCTCATGTGCAGGAACACGCCCTGAAGCTTTCTGTCCTCGGGGACAAGCGCAATGCCATGCGCCAGCGCCTGCTTCGGCGAGCGGATCTGAAGCTTCTTGCCATACATGTAAACCTCGCCGGAGTCCATCTTGTCCGCGCCGTAGACAAGGCGCAGCGTTTCGGTACGGCCCGTACCGACCAGACCCGCAAAGCCGAGGATCTCACCCGCGTGGACCTGGAAGGAGATGTTCTCCACGCCGTTGCCGCAGAGGTCCTTCGCCTCGAGCACGAGATCGCCGATCTCCGTCTCGCGCGGCGGGAAGTTTTCGTTCAGCTTCCGGCCGACCATCAAAGAGACGAGCTCCTCACGGTTCGTGTCCTTCACATTCAGCGTCTGGATCGACTTGCCGTCGCGCATGACGGTCACGCGGTCGCAGATCTCAAAGATTTCCGGCATACGGTGGGAGATGAAGATCATCGAGATCCCCTTCTCCTTCAGATTGTGGATCAGCCGGAACAGAATGTCGACCTGGTCGACGGTCAGAGGCGCCGTCGGCTCGTCGAGAATCAGAATTTTGGTGGTCGGCTTGGAAATGGCCTTCGCAATTTCGACCATCTGCTTGTAGCCGTTTGTCAGCGATGCAACCTTGACCTTCGGGTTCAGATCGAGATTCATCTCCTTGAAAAGCTCCGCTGCCTTGCGCTCGAACTCTCTCTGATCGGCGACAATGCGCTTGCCGCGCAGCTCGGTCAGATAGATATTCTCCGCGACGGATAAAGACGGCATCTGGTTAAATTCCTGATAAACGACCTCAACGCCCATTTCCTTCGCCTGAAGCGGCGTCAGACCGTGAAATTCCTTGCCGTCAATGGTGATCGTGCCGGAGTCACACTGGTGCGCGCCCGCAATGGACTTGATCAGCGTGGATTTGCCTGCGCCGTTTTCTCCGAGCAGCGCGTGGACCTCGCCCTTGCGCAGTTCAAAGTTGATGTGATCCATGGCGATAACGCCGGGATAGGTCTTGACTAAGTCTTTGCACGAAAGACTGATTTCAGGTTCCATAATATTCCCTCAATTCGAAATTGGATTGTTATCTTATCATACCATTTCATTGGCTGCAAAGGAAGAGGGGGTGTCCCCCCTCTTCCCCAGGGACGGCTGATTTGCGTAAGAATCAGCTTTCAGAACGCCAAAATCAGATCTCGACGTTGTACTTTGCAGCAGTCTCCTCGTAGTTGGTCAGGTCGACCAGATCGTGCGGGAAGGTAACGACTTCGCCCTCAGCATATTCGCAATCCAGGCCGCGGATCGCAGCTTCGCACTGCGTGATCATGCCCATCGGGACGAGCTCCTTCAGGCCAAGGTCAACGGTGGAGCGGAGGATGTTTTCGCCCTTGACGGTCTGCGCCATGTACTCGAGGTCGAGGTTGGTGCAGTCGCAGGTGAACACGCCGTACTTGCTCAGGTCGCCGCCCTTGCGCTGGATCTCCGGCAGCCACTCAGCAATGATGTTGGTCGCGCAGGTGGAGTAACCGGTGCAGACGACCTGAACATCGGGGCAAGCGGTCAGCATGTTGGAGAAGGTCTCAACAGCCTCGGCCAGAACGATCTTCGGGGGCTCGTAGGCCAGCGTGGAGTTCGGGCACTTCTCAGCGATGGTGTCGATGATGCCCTGGACGCGATCCTGCATGAAAGCGACCTTGGAGTTCATGATGAAGTAGTTGCAGACGCCGTCGAGCTCGCTGTTGATGAAGTCAGCAGCAGCGGTGCCGATGACAACGCCGGTATCATAGTTGGAGCAGATCCAGCAGCCGGTGGTGCCTTCGGGAACATTGTCGGAGTCGTAGGAAACAACCTTGATGCCCTTTTCGATCATCTCTTCGAGCGTGCCGTTGATGGAGTCCGGCTCAAAGTTCTGGAAGATGACGCCGTTAACACCGGCAGCCATGAAGTTCTCCATGATCTCCATCAGAGCGGAGGACTCAGAGTTATGGGCAGCGGTGAGGTACTCGATGTTGTTCTCGGAGCAGTACTTGCTCATCAGCTGATCCATGTAGACGAAGTTTTCGTTATCAAAACCGGAAACGGAGAAGCCGATCTTGATCTTTTCGGCGCGGGGATCCGCTTCCTCAGCGGGAGCTTCTGTCTCAGTCTCGGTAGCAGCGGGCGCTTCGGTTGTGGTTTCCGTGGTGGTTTCGGCGGCAGCCGGGGTTTCCGTTTTTGCCGGGGTCTCAGTCTTGCTTGCGCAGCCTGCCAGCAGGGTGCAAACGAGGACGAAGGCCAGGAACAAAGCTACAAATCTTTTTTTCATGTTTGCCCTCCAATGAAATAATAATATAATCCCAGGCAGCGCAGAAAAAGAAGTTTACGCCGGCTTCTCAAGGGGCTGCCCTGAATTACCAGATTTGGATTCCCGTCAAGCTTCGGGAATATTGTGGTTTTTAAGGTATTTGCGGTTTTTATACACGCCCACGGTCAAAAACGGGATCACCAGCATGACGATACCGATGTAGCCGCAATAGCCGTAGCCGTATTTGATGATGTTGCTCAGTCCCACGACCGAGATGCACACAGCAGTCGCCATAATGAGAAAGGCGATGCCGGCTCTTCTTGCCATGGCGTTCGGAAGCTTCCGCGTGAGCCAATCGTTTGCTTCAAACCGGTTGACCACGCCGAAGACCGAGCACACGCCGTTGGAGACGAAGCAGAGGAACAGGCAGATGTAATAGATCCACACGAGCGGCGTGATTCCCATCTGCTTGCAGACCGTAAGGGTCGGGATCGTCGTTCCGCCGGGAACGGAGGAGTAGATATCCTTCCAGCCGAGGAGCATTGTGACCGAAAGCACGAGCGCGAGCGCGTTCATCGCGAACGAGAGCCACATGCTCTTTCCCGCTTCCTTCTCGTTTTTCAGAACCGTACCGCAGGCGATCATCGTCGGGATCGACGAGCACTGGAAGCCCGCGTACTGGAACGAGCGGAAGATTGCTCCCGGAAGCGTTCCCATGTCGGAAGGGGCGCGGAGGACCTCCGCAATCACATCCGATTTTCTTCCGATGCCGACAATGAAGATCATGACGGCACAGATTAAAATGAGAAGACTCAGAACGGATGAGACCTTCCGAAGAACGCCGGCTCCGAACATGCTCAATACCAGCAGCAGCGCGCCGATGAGCACAATGCCGAGCCCGTACGATACGCCGAGCGCGTCGCCAAGGAGCGTCGCCGCACCCGCGATGCAGGAGCTGACGCACATGAGAACCATAATATAATAGTATATCTCAAATACGAGCTCCAGCTTATCGAGCGGATGGTAGAGCGTCTCCAGTAGCTCCTTATAGGAGCCGAGCCTGCGGCTGTTGTACATGACGATCGTCTGCCGCACGGTCATTGTCAGAAGCAGCAGCGCCAGAAGCGCCGAGACGAGTCCGAGCTTGCCGGAGACCAGGAAGTACTGGTTGGCCTGATTGCCGGTTGCAAAGCCGCCTCCGGCATGCCAGCTGAACAGAACGGCCGCGGCCGAGAATACCGCAGCCATGCGGCCGCTCTGCCCAGAGTGTTTTGTTTTTTCCATGCGCCGCTCCGCTTACTTGGAGGCGTTGGCCGCAATTGCGATTGCGTCCCAGACGCTTGCGAAGGGAGGCGCGTAGCCGAGATCGAGGAAGCCGAGCTCGTCGGTCGTCATACCCTGATCCACGGCGCAGGCGAACGTGTCGATACGGACCGCCGCTTCCTTCGCGCCCGCGATCTGCGCACCGAGCAGAACCTTGTCTGCCGCGCGGTAGGTCAGCTTGACGGTCAGGGTGACGGGGTCGGGATAATATCTGGCGTGCGAACGGCTTTCCACGGTCGTCGTCTTGTAGTCGATGCCGTTTGCCTTGCATTCCTGCTCGCCGAGGCCGGTCTTCGCAAACTCCATGCCCATGACACGCAGCATGCTTGTTCCGAGGGCTCGCGCAAAGCGGACGTTCTTGCCGAGTACCGCGTCGCCTGCAAGACGGCCCTGCTTATTCGCGTTCGTGCCGAGCGCGATGTACATGGGCTTATCGAGAAGCTTCGACCAGACCGACGCGCAGTCGCCTGCCGCGTACACATCCGGAACGGAGGTCTTCATGGAAGCGTCCGTGACGAGTGCGCCGTTTCCGAGCTTCTCAATGCCTTCGGGCAGGAAGCGGGTGTTCGGCGACACGCCGATCGAAAGGATCACAACGTCGGCCGCATAGCAGTCCTTGTCGGTCTTGACGGCAGTTACCTTGTCGTCTTCGCCTTCGAAGGACATGACGCGCTCGCCAAGATGGATGTGCACGCCGTTCTTCTCGAGCTCAGCCTTGACCATCTCGGAAAATTCCGGGTCAAACACATTGAGCAGGCGGTCGAGCGCCTCGACGATGTGAATTTCGGGGATCTTCTGCAAAATGCAGGCCTCGGCGAGCTCCAGACCAATATAGCCGCCGCCGACAATGATGACGCTCTTGGGATCGCTCTCCAGCGCAAGCTTCAAAGCCGCCGCCTGCTCGAGCGTTTTGAGCGGGAAAATATTCTTCTGGCGGATGCCGGGAATCGGCGGGACCTTCGGAGACGAGCCGGTCGCGATGAGGAGCTTGTCGTAGCTCTCCACATGCGCCTCGCCGTTTTCGTCCGTATAGGAAACGGTTTTCGCCGTAAAATCAGCGCCCGTTACATCGCAGCCGAGCCGCAGATCGACGCCGCTGGCCAGAAACTGATCGGCCTTGCGGATGCGCATCAGATCGAGATTGTTGTTGAGTCCCGCCACATAATACGGCAGACCGCAAGCGCCGTAGGACACCTCGTGCGTCTGTTCCAGAACGACGACCTCGGTATCCGGGGACTTTCGTTTGACACGGGAAGCAGCGCTCATACCCGCTGCGTTGCCGCCAATTACAAGGAATTTCATATCACTTTTTCTCCTTTAGCTTCGCAATCGGGCGGCTGTATGTCTCGCTGTCGGCAAAATCAATCGTTACTTCCGCGCCGCACTTCAGCTCGTCCGGGTCAACATCAAACATGTTTGCCAGAATCCGGACGTCCTCGCTGAGATCGATGGTCGCCACAATGTAGGGCACCTTGTCCTGAACCGAAGGATGGAACGCACGGTGCATCACAACAAAGGAATAGAGCGTTCCCTCCGGCTTCATCTCGACCAGCTCCGTCTCGGTGCTGAGGCAGTTCTGGCAGACGTAACTTGCCGGGATGCGCAGCCGTCCGCAAACCTTGCACTTCTGCACCATCAGCTTGTGCTCTCTGCATCCGTCCCAATATGCTTTCGTGTCGGCGCTGATCCTGGGCTCAAAGAATTCTGTCATGCTTATTCCCCTCTCTCCAAAATCATCGCCGCGTGGCCCTGGAAGACCGCGCCGTTGTCGCTGCACGCGATCAGGGTGGGCTCCTTCGTTCCGGCCAGCTTGCCGAGCTGCCGATCGCCGCAGCGGCCGGTCAGCTGCATGACGCTCTCTGCCAGAGGCGTAAGGCCCATGAAGTAGGCCTCGGAAAGCATGCCGCCGGAGGTATTGACCGGGAGGCTGCCGCCGGGGGCGAGACGCTCGCGGGTGATAAAGTCGCGGACCTGCTCCTTTTTGAAGAAGCCGTAGTCGCGCAGTGTCGCTTCGACCGTGTAGGTAAAGCAGTCGTAGAATTCGCACGCGTCGATATCCGCCGGCGTAACGCCCGCCATATCGAAGGCCTGACGGCTTGCGAGATATGCTGCGCTTTCCGCATCCTCCACCCGCAGGCGGTAGGGGGAAACGGGCTGGTTCGCGCTGCCGAAGCCGCGGATGACCACATAGGGGTGGCCCAGCGCCTTGGCGCGCTCGACCGTTGTCAGAACCAACGCGCGGCCGCCGTCGGAGGTCGGTGTTGCGTCGAGCATGCGGAACGGAGCGGCAACCATCTCGGACGCGTAATACGCTTCGTCGTTCAGGGGCTTACCGTGCATGCCAGCAATCGGATTGAGCTGTGCCCAGTCGCGCTGCGCAAGGGAAATTTCCTTCCAGACATCGGGGCCGGTACCGTAGGTGTCCATGGCCCGGCGCGCCTGCATGGCGTATTTTGCCATCGTGCTCAGATCGCCGAACACGGCCAGATCGTCCGTGGACTTGCCGTCCTTGAGCTCCTTGACAAAGCTTCTTCTGCCGCTTCTGGCGTTGTCGCCGTAGGAGATAACAAAGTATCTCGCAAGGCCGCTCGTCAAAAGGCCGATGGCCTCATAGAGCCAGCCTCTCGTGCAGAAATACTCCTGGCTGATGACCGCCGGGCGGATGCCCAGCTGCTCGGCCAGCGCGTAGCCGGTCAGATCGAAGTCGCCCGCAAGCGCGTCGAAATGACGGTAAGCATAGAGCGCGTCGATTTCGTTTTTACTGATTCCCGCGTCCGCGATCGCGTTGGCGACAGCTTCGCAGTGGAAGCTGATCGCCGTGCGGCCGGGAACCTTGCCCTGCGGCGTGTAGCCCACGCCGACAATTGCGATTTTATTTTTCAGATGATCCAGATTCATTCTTTGATCCTTCTCCTGAAATTCAGATTATTCCGCCCAGACCTTCTCGGCTTCGGGAATCGTGGGATCGTGATAGAACGCAAGCTTCGTGGTATTCATCAGATGCTTGTAGCTCAGGTTGTCGCTGATGGAGTTGTTGCCCCAAGAGCCGCAGCCAAGGCTCATCGTCGGAACGAGGCCGTTGATGAAGTTGCCGCCGGAAGCAGCGCCGGCCGGCTGGTTGACGAGCAGGCGGGAGACCGGAAGCTCGAGTGCAGCATGCTTTGCGCAGTCCTCATCGTTCGTGTAGACGACGGAGGAATGGCCCTTGCCTTCCCACATCAGGTTCGACTTGGCGTTGCTCACGCCCTCTTCAAAGTTCTCATAGGGGAAGAACTGAACAACCGGGCAGAGCTTTTCGCGGCGGAGCATGTTTTCTCTCGTCATGCCCTGGCTCGGGAAGAGCAGCAGCGTGGTGCTGTCGGGAATATCGAGGCCCATCAGCTTTGCCAGATGCGAAGGCAGCATGCCGACGTGCGCCGGATCGGTGGTTCCCTTTTCGGTGAAGAGGATGCCGGGCAGCTTCTTTGCGTCCTCGTCGGAGAGGATGTAAGCGCCCTGCTTGACGAACGCGGCCTTCATCTGCTCGACCTTGTCGGCCGGAAGGTGGATGGCCTGCTCGCCGGTGCACGGCATGCCGTTATCATAGGAGCGGCTGCCGACGACCTGCTTTGCCAGCTTGTCGTAATCCGTCCAGTCCGGAGCCACGACGACCTGCACGTTGCCGGGGCCAACGCCGTAGGAAGGACGGCCGGAGGAGTATGCGGACTTGACCATCGGTGCGCCGCCGGTCGCGACAACAACGTCGACCTTCGTCATCAGCTCGCTGGTAGCTGCCATGGAGGGCTGGTCCACGATCTGAACCAGATTCTCGGGTGCGCCTGCCGCACGGATGGCTTCGTTGATGAGCTCGACGCCGTGGATGGTGGTCTTCTTCGCACGCGGATGCGGGGAAACGATCATCGCGTTGCGGCACTTGAGAATGCTCATGCCGTTGCTGACGGTGGTGGAGACGGGGTTCGTCGTGGGGACGAGCGCCGCGACAACGCCAACCGGCTTTGCGTAGGTAGCCAGTTTCTCGACCGGATCCCAGTCGATCATGCCGACGGATTTCTTGTCATGCAGATAATGCCACGCGGCGGTCGTGCAGCGGGTGATCTTCAAAATCTTGCTGTCGACACGGCCATAGCCGGTCTCTTCCACTGCTTCTTTCGCGATCAGCTCGGCGTTGTCATAAATGATCTTGCCCATCGCCTTTACAATCGCGTCGACCTGCTCCTGAGAGTAGGATTCAAATTCCTTCTGCGCCTTCTGTGCCTTTTCGATCAACGAGTCGATATAGCCCTGTTCCATTTCTGCCATTTTACATTACCTCGCTCTATTGAAATTAGATTGGCGAATTGTATGCGTAAGAATTGTATACAATTTTCTCTTATAATCTAATCCCATTTTTCCAGTTCGTCAAGCTTCTTTCCGCAAAAAAACCTGCAGTTTCGCAAGTTTGTAACATCGAACAAAAAATTGTATACAATTTCGTGCACTTTTCCGCTTGCATTTTTCTGCGGATTTCATCTCATTCGTCCGTACGCGGTGTACCTCTGGCCCTTCCCTGCCGACAGTGCCGCAGTTTGCCGTCCGCTTCCCGGTTTTCGGGCAAAAAAGCCGGTCATATGCGCGGCCCTTTGGCCCACAGATGATCGGCTTTTCCCCCGGAACGCCCCGGAGGCGACTGTTTCTCTATATTCTTCTTGCTGTTTCCGGATATGCCGGCATCCACTATCTTCTTTTTCCTTCCAGAAAAAAAGGGTGCCCTTCCATCTTTTCCTGCGTGCTCTCACCGTCCCCTCCCCTTCCGCTCGCATGGAGCCGGTCAGAAAAGCCTGCCGCTCCTCGCTCTCGGAACATCCTCCAGCTCCGGGATCTCCGCTGCATCCAGCGCCAGAAGGCACAGCCGTTTTTCTCGCGGCAGCTCGTAGGGGAACTCTTCGTTTCCGGTTTCGCGCAGCCGCTCGGGGGTGAACCGCCGCTCATAACCGCATCCCGAATGCAGCCTCCTGCCGCAGTCTGGAGCTTGGCATGATCCGCTGTCTGGATGAGATCGCAGAGCAGGTGCGCCGAAGCCTCAATTTGTCGCTCACCAGTGTGCAGATTGAAAATGTCCTGCGCGGCATCCCGGACAGTATGCTGAGCATGATGGATGTTGCGTCCGTCCTCGGCATTTCCAAAGCAGGAGCCTATACCCTTGCCCACAGCAGAGATTTTCCTGCGTTCCGGGTTGGACGCAGGATCGTCGTTTCACAGGAAAAATTTCTGGACTGGCTGGAAAAGCAGGCTGTGGAAAGTTCTCTCACTTAAGACTAGCTATTTCGCTGTCTTTGTGATATTCGTTTGAGCTGCCGAAAGGAGGAACGCAAATGGCAAAAAAGAGAGTCAATGGCGAAGGACCCATTGGAAAGCGAAAAGATGGTCGCTGGGAAGCGCGCTACATTGCAGGTCGTGACCCAGAGACGGGAAAGCAGATTCGAAAAAGCATTCTCGGCAAAACACAGGCTGAGGTTCGCACCAAACTGAAAGAAGCGCTGGCAGAAGCAACCGAGATCGATGTGGTCAAATCCGGCGAATATAACGTGGCAGGTTGGGTGCAGGCTTGGTACTCGCTGTACGCGCAGCCAAACGTGCGCGAAACGACCGCGCGTTACTACAAGGGCTACATCGATCACCATGTCATCCCGCGTCTGGGCGATATTCCGATAAACAAGCTGACGTCGCTGGACATTCAGCAGTTCTATAAAGATCTGATGGAAAACGGCAGGATTCGGGAAGACACGAAAGCCAAAAAGCCGGGGCTCAGCAGCACGACTGTGCATGGCATCCACGTCATGCTGAAATCTGCTTTGAAACGCGCCGTGCAGGAGCGCTTGATTCCCTTCAATCCGGCAGAGTTCTGTATCCCACCCAAGATCGCAAAGCCGGAGTTGCAAGTGATTCCATCGGAGCGATATCAGTCCTACCTGCACGCGGCAGAACAGCGCGGCGTGCTGCCAATGTTCTACTTAGAGCTGTCCACTGGACTTCGGAAAGGTGAAATTGCGGCACTGCTCTGGTCGGATTACGACGCGCAGACGCAGACTATACACGCATGCGGCGCGACTACAGGATTAACGTCAACCATAGTAAGACGGCAGGGCCTTGTTACATCTCACAGGCAGCTGTAATCAGGAGCTAAATTCGGACAATTATCACACTTTACAGGTCTTGAATTTTGAAAAGGTAGCTATTTTAATATAAAGATGCAATCTATATGAAAAGGGCGTGGAGAAAATATGTATCTCCACGCCCTTGAATTGTTATCTCGTTGAAAAAAGAGCAACTCTCCCATCGCGGGAAAGCTGCACAGGAATTAGTTTTCAGATAAAGAATATAGCAAAGCCCAGCTTTGCGGGAAGAAACGAGTCTTTGCGGTGAAATGGTCATCTTTGCAAAGAGAAAACAGAAACTTACTATTTATATTTTATCTGGCGCTGCAAACCGTGTCAAGTTTCTGCACTTTCTAATTCTGCAATTCGATTGCAGATACCGAAGTGGGTACAAAAGTGGGTACGGCAGGTAAGCAAAAAGCCTTGAAATCGTGCGATTTCAAGGCTTTTTGCTGGTGGGGGAAGGTGGATTCGAACCACCGAAGTCACTGACAACAGATTTACAGTCTGCCCCCTTTGGCCACTCGGGAATTCCCCCATATTCACTTTGCTGCGCTGCGGGAAAATTGGAGCTGGTAGACGGACTCGAACCCCCGACCTGCTGATTACAAAGATGCGTTTGTACGTCTATCGCGCACATTATGTTCCCGTTTTGCCTGATACGTCTAATTTCTCAGTCTCATTCAGAGCAATAAACCTGCGCAGTATCGAGGCGTTTTTTATCCGTTGGCGTCAGGGTTGGCGTCAAAAAAGTGGCATTCATTGAGAATGTCCGTATGTCGTGGACACAGTATTTTCCTTGTTTGCTAAATCAGCGCATCCCATTCCAATCGCATTATACTAACTGTCCGACCATAAATCAACTCATAAGTTTTTGCCGCGACGTTCGTTTCCTGGTAAGTGAAAACGAACGCCGCTTTTTTCTTTTCTTAAATTCCGAACCCCAGACGAAGGAGGTCACAAAAATGTCTGTATTCCGTGTCGAGAAAAACAAAGGTTACACGGTCATGTCCAACCACCATCTCCGCAACCATACGCTGTCTCTCAAGGCAAAGGGTCTGCTCTCGCAGATGCTGTCGCTGCCGGACGATTGGGATTACACGCTGCAGGGGCTTGCGCAGATCAACAAAGAGAGCATCGATGCCATCCGCGAAGCTGTGCGGGAGTTGGAGCGTGCTGGTTACATCAAGCGCTGCCGCGAACGCGATGAGCGTGGCTGTCTGCGCGGAACCGTCTACACGATCTACGAGCAGCCGCACGCGGAGCCAACGCCGGAAGAACCTGCGCAGGCAAAGCCTGCGTTGGATAACCCAACATTGGAAAAGCCTATATTGGAGAAACCTACGTTGGAAAATCCAACGCAATTAAATACTGAGAGTACTAAGAAAAGAAAAAGACAAAGTACAGACTTATCAATTACCGATTCAATTCCTTTCCCTTCCGGTTTCCCGGAGACTCCCGTGCAGAAGCGAACGGAAGCGAAAGAAACGTTTGAAAGCTATCGGGAGCTGATTCTGAAGAACATCAACTACGACGTTCTAGCAGGCGATCCGTGCGTTGACCGGGAGCAGCTTGACGAGATCGTCGCTCTCGTGCAGGAGACGGTTTGCAGTACCCGCAGCCGAATCCGTGTTGCAGGCAATGACTACCCCGCCGAGGTCGTGCGTTCGAAGCTGCTGAAGCTGAACAGCGAGCATATTCGTTTCGTCATGGACTGCCTGAAGCAGAACACAACGCGGATTCGGAATATCCGGCAATATCTGCTGACCGCGCTGTTCAACGCGCCGAGTACGATGAGCAGCTATTACGCGGCGCTGGTGGCGCACGATATGGCAAGTGCAGCGTAGCCCGCAGTTCAGTGCAACGGACACGCTTGCTGATCAAATGCTATTCAACCGAATCGAGCCCACAGCGGATCATGGCCGTTATCATGTTGAGTCGTTTTAGCACCAACTTGTGGTACTGTTTTACAGTTTCGTAATCGTTGGCTCTCTTTGCGCAGGGTCTATCCTTGGAAAGCGAATCAAATTCAGGACATTAGCGATCTGGTCCAGTTTGTTGATGGTGATCAGCGGCTGCGCGCCCTACTTTATTGATCATTTGAGATTATTTTGGTATTCCGCGCAATTTTTGGCTTTGCTATTGGACTGCAAGCCTCTTTGGAAAACGCACTGGTCATGGGGCTCTATTCCGGTCAGAAGCAGGCTGCAATATTAGGCTATCAAAGAACAAGCACGACTCAGATAAAGAAATAGCGCAGGAAGTTGGATTTGGCATCCACTTCTTGCGCGCTTCTTTTATATTGGTCGTGCAAGATCAATTTTTCTCTGCCTGTTCATGCAGTAAAAAGGCGATATAACGTTCAACGGCAATTTTATCATTTTCATTGATCTGTTCCCACTGAGCGATATGTGATGCCGCGTTCCTTGGCAAGAGGATAATATGTCCAACCTCGCGCGTTGCACAACTCTTGAATCCGCGCAATCAGAGCAAATTCCTGCATAGATCGTCCTCCCAAATAAAACCATGTATATCGAAGACTGGACTTTGGGCTTTATAGCTGGAGGTGGTGGAAACAATTATGATTTCTGTTGATTCATTACAGGAAAAGTCTTGCAGAGCGTACGGTTGAATTAAAAAATCAGGCCCATCCGCCAAAATGCATCTGTGTTTCAAGGTCAGCCGTATGCTGCTCCAGCTCCATTTCATCTTGGTCAGCATAACCGATACCAATGAAAGCGGGGAGCATATAGGTTGGCGGTACTTTCAGCTTGGTTTTCACGATGTCGTGCTCTTCGTTTAAAGGGGTTCTGATAGAGCAGCTCAATTTTTCAGCGGTTGCTGCCAGCAGGATGTTTTCTATGACGCACCAAATGGTAGAGAGCGAGTCCTGTTTGGACACATGTTCACTGTTCAACACCCCGGACTTAAACACAGGAATAATCACGTAAGGCGCGTCTTTGAGCATGGTGTATTGTTTTGGCATGGCATAGGCATACATCTTCTGCGCAAGCGCTGTTGGATACGGCCCGGACGTGTTCAGATATTTATCTGCATTCAATCTATCAGCGATTTTCATTGTGGACTCAAACGCATAAGCCTTTTCCTCCTCCGTTCTGAGAATGATATAGCTCCAGTCGCGGGTATGATTCCAAGTCGGCGCAGCGTTTCCGGCTTCCAAAATCCGCTTGATGATTTCGAAATCTACTGGTTTGCCCAAAAATTTCCGCACGGTTTTTCTGTTGTAAATTACTTCATAAAAGTTCATGATCATTTCCTTCCAGGTCTTATTATCTGTCAGTATTGAAGCTTCGTGCTAGTTGTCCGCGCACTTTTTCTGCGCGTTTTTTACAAATTGTATAAACATTTTTTGTAAAAGAAGCAGATTCTTGTACATTAGACACACGATGTCATTGACACAGCAGCTGTTTTGATGTATACAAAAGATACGGACGTTATTACGTTATAATATCATAACGTCAGAATATTTCAAGGAGTGATGTGAAATGGAATACAAGTATGTCATCATCGGAGCCGGCAACGGCGGACAGTCTCTCGCCGGAGATATGGTTCTTCGCGGCACAAAGGTATCCGCTATCTACGACAAGAATCCTGCCCCGATTCGGGACATTCAGGCGGCCGGCGGCATCAAAATGAGTGGTCCTGTGGTTCAGGGCTTTGCCCCGATTGACCACCCGACCGAAAGCCTGGAAGACGCCATGCAGCAGGGCAACGTTTTCCTGGTAACAATCGTCGGCAATTTCCATCCGGATCTTGCAAGAGAGATGGCGCCGTTTGTCCGTGAGAGCGACATCATTCTTCTGATTCCCGGCAACGCGGGCTCCTCTCTTCTCTTCCGCAAAACACTGGAAGAAGCGGGCGTCACCAAAATGCCGCTCATCGGCGAGACGATTTCCATGCCGTACGCAACGCGCCTTCTCGGCCCGGCGCACGCCGGCATCAAGGCCCGCAAGCTGAATCTTCCGATGGCCGCGCTCCCCGCCAGCCGCAACGACGAGCTGTTTGCCGCCGTCAACCCTGCAATTCCCGAGACCTCGCTTTGGAGCGACTCGCTCAGCGTCGGCATGAACAACATCAACCCCTGCGGTCATGTTCCGTACTATCTGTACAACATCGGCAAGGTTGAGTCTCCGAGTGTTCTCGATGCAGACTTCCACGCATGGAACACCCCGACGACAGACCGCATCTGCGATTTGTATGACGCGGAACGCATGCAGGTCATGCGCGCCATCGGCCTGAAGCCGCTGGACCACCACGAGGCAAACAAGCTCTGCTACAACGGCAAGCACTATGTCCCCATCAAGCAGGACAAGATCGTCTCCGGCAACGCCGTACAGGTGCCGAACCGCTTCATCGACGAGGACGTTCCCCTGAATATGATTCTCGTTGAGCAGATGGGCAAAAAGCTCGGCATCCCGACGCCTGTCACGACGCTTCTGATTGACACGTCGAATCTGGTCCGCGAGAAGGATTTCAGAGCGACCGGCACGACCATGGAAAAATTGGGCTTGACTTCGCTCGACAAAACGTATATAGAAGAAATGATTGGCACGAAGTAAGAGAACGAACCGCGAATTTGAGAATAAGAGAAAGGACATACTTATGAAACGACTGATTGCTTTCCTGCTTGCCCTGACGATGCTCTTCGCGCTTGCGGCCTGCACCGCAAAAACCGAAACCGCGGACGCAGCTGCGCCTTCCGAGACCGCTTCCAACGATTCTGCCGCATCTTCCGGCACCACGCGCCTCGTTCTCGGCACATCCACGACCGGCTCCACCTACTACATTCTCGGCACCGGCTGGGCCGATGTGATGAAATCCGCGGTGCCCGGCGTTGAAATTTCCATCGAAGCAACCCCCGGCGGCATCACCAACATGCAGTCCATGCGCTCCGGCGATATGGACATGGGCATGACCACCAGCTGGCTGGGCGGCGACGGCTGGGCCGGAACCTCCTGGGCTGAAGGCACAAAGTATGATAACTGCCTGTCCATGTTCCCCACGCACTCGTCCGTCCTCTACATCTTCACGCTGGCCGACAGCGGCATCAACTCCATCATGGATCTGGAGGGAAAGGCAATTGGAACCGGCGCGCTTGGCTCTACCTCCGGCGACGCAGTGCCGCTGCTTCTCGACGCGCTCGGCATTACCGTAAAGAGCACCGCAAACCTCTCCTCCAGCGGCATCTGTGACGCGCTGAAAGACGGAACAATTGATGTCGGCTTCGGCGTGACCGGCGTTCCCGCCTCCTGGATGCTCGATCTGGAAACCTCGAAGGACATCAAGATCATTCCGCTGACGCAGGACGAAATCAATACCGTTCTCACCGCGCAGCCCTATTGGTCCTCCGGCGTAATCCCCGGCGGCGTCTATAAGAACCATGACGAGGACATCCCCTGCATCACTTTCGGCAATTTCTTTATGGCCAACAAGGACCTGGACGAAGATCTCGTTTACAATCTGGTAAAGGCAACCTTTGAGAACAAGGCTGAGATTGAAAAAGTAGACAAGAATGCCGCGGGCATCGATGTTGCAAACTTCGGCTTCCTCACCATGCCGCTGCATCCCGGCGCGCAGAGATATTATGAAGAAATCGGCGTGGAAATTCCCGACAACCTCAAGCTTGGTTAAACGCCAGAATCCCCGGCTTATCCCCGCATAAAAAACACAAAGGGGCGTAAGGACGTGAGCCCTTACGCCCCTGCACCAGAGGAGAAAGCGTTATGAAAATAAAAGAGCTGTTTCAAAAAAAGGAGAAGACCGTCGACGATCTCGAGCTGGAAGAGGGCGGCAGCAAAAAGCGTGAGCTGACCGGCTTCTGGAAAAAGTACGTCTATGTGCTCGGCATCATCGCCGTTCTGTTCCATTTTTACGTTTTGGTCATCCACCCCATTTCCTACTGGCGGCTGTATCTGATGCACATTCTGTTCGGCATGCTGCTTGTCTACGCGATCTATAAGCCGGGCAAAAAGTTCAAGGACACCGTTCCCTGGTATGATGTGCTTCTGATGCTCGCCGGCATCGGAACGGTCATTTACTGCATCACCGCCGAGCGCGGCATGGCCTACCGGATGGGCTCCAATCCGACAACCGCCGACCTGATTGCAATCAGTATCATTCTTTTGCTGCTTCTCGAAGGCACCCGGCGCATCTACGGCATGATTCTTCCCACAGTCGCCATCGTATTTCTGCTTTACTGCCACTTCGGCCAATACTTCAGCGGCGGTCTCGGCCACAGCGGCTACAGCTGGAAAAAGACGATCAGCTACATGCTCGGCTACGAGGCTGTCTTTGGCTCTCCGATGAATGCCTCGGCAACCATGGTCTTCCTATTCATGGTGTTCGGCGCATTTTTGACCTTCTCCGGCGCAGGACCGTTCTTCATCGATCTTGCCATGTCCCTGGCGGGCTCCAAGCGCGGCGGCCCGGCAAAGGTTGCCGTTATCTCCAGCGCACTTTTCGGTACTGTATCCGGCAACTCCGTTGCAAACGTCGTCTCGACCGGCGCGTTTACCATCCCACTGATGAAATCTGTCGGCTATAAGCCCAAATTTGCTGCGGCAGTCGAAGCGACCGCCTCGTCCGGCGGACAGATTATGCCCCCGATTCTGGGCTCGGCCGCGTTTATTATGGCGGAGCTGATCGGCGCTCCCTACTCCGAGATCATGCTCGCGTCCATCATTCCGGCACTTTTGTACTTCTTTACCGTGTTTTTGATGGTTGACATCGAAGCGGCGAAAAACAATCTCACCGGCGTTGCGAAGGAAGAGCTCCCGAAGCGCAAATATGTCCTTCAGAATCTCTACATGCTCCTGCCGCTGGTTGTTCTCACGATTGTCATGACCGTGCTCAACCAGAGCGCCATCCGCGCCGCCTCCTGGGGCATTTTGTCCTGTATCATTGTGTACATCATTAAGAACCGGAAGTTCAGCTTCAAGGAGATTATGGATGCCATGGCAGACGGCGCTAAATCCGCCTGCGGCATGATCTGCGCCTGCGGCACAGCCGGTATCGTTGTCGGTGTCTTGAATATGACGGGTGCCGGTATCAAATTTGCCAGCTTCGTCGTCGAGGTTGCAAACGGCCACCTTTTGGTTGCGCTGATTTTGACGATGATCGCCTCGCTGATCCTCGGCATGGGTCTTCCGACCTCCGCTTCCTACATCATCTGCGCGGCGGTTGCGGCTCCGGCTCTGATCGACATGGGGCTTACTGCTATTCAGGCGCACATGTTCGTGTTCTATTTTGCCTGCATTTCGGCCATTACGCCGCCTGTCGCTATGGCTGCCTACGCTGGCGCGACAATCTCCGGCTCGAAGCCTATGGAAGTCGGCTTTACGGCCTGCAAGCTTGGCATCTGTGCATTTATCGTTCCGTTTATGTTCTGCTATGCGCCGACGCTTCTCTGGAAGGGTGCGGCCGGCGACATCATCGTTACCATCATCACCGCGCTGATCGGCGCGACAATGCTCTCGTATGGTCTGCAGCGTTATGCCGGCTGCTTCAGCCTGCCGCTCGGGATTATCCCCGCATGCATCCTGATTGCTTCCGCGCTTTTGATGATTATTCCCGGTACCGTAACGGATTTGATTGGTATTGCCGGCGCTTGCGTCGTTTTGATTCCGCTTTTCCTGAAAAAGCGGCACATGCAGAAGAAGGCAATGTAACACGGAAAAGCAAAGGGCCGTTTATGTCCTTTGCTTTTTCCTGCCTGCGTGAGTTTTTAGTTGCAGTCTTCGTGAAAATATGTTAGGATGATATAAACAATATTGAAAATCAGCGGATATTTGTGCGCAGAGAAGTACGCATTTTGAAGCAGCACAGGATGTCCGGAAAGAGTTGCTATGGTTTTACAAAAGAATGGGTTACCCCTATATTATCAGGTCGAAAACTACATGCGAGACAAAATTGTCAAAGGAGAGTGGCCGGGCGGCACGCAGATACCGACCGAGGTTCAACTGATGGAGCTGTTCGGCGTCAGCCGGGCGACGCTTCGTCAGGCCATCTCTGATCTGTGCAATGACGGCTTCCTGAACCGCGTCCAGGGAAAGGGCACTTTTGTCACAGAGAATTCCGGCTATGGAAACGACCCGACGGAGATCTGGGAGCATAACCTCCCCGGAACCTCGCACCGGATTCTCTCCTGCGTGGAGAAAGACGGATTGACAAAGAAAAGCGCCCTTCTAAAGATGGACGCATCGGAGACATTTACCGTCTTTTCGTATCTGCATTGCGTCAAAGCCCGCAACGACGAACCATACAACCTCTGTGTGAGTTATTTTCCGAAGAGCCGGTTTCCCCAAATTGAAAAGCATCTTTTTGCGGACACCGTTTATGCGACACTTCGTGACATTTATTATGTAACGATCGCCTATGCGGAATCGGAATTTCACATTGTCAACCTGTCCAAGGAAAAAGCGGATTATCTCGGCGTAAAAACAAACTCTCCGTGCATCCGGATTGAAAAGGTCTATTACGACAGACTGAACCAGCCTATCTTCTGCACGGATATGTATGCCCACCCAGCAAACAGCACGCTTCGCATCCGCACGGAATTCCACTAAAATAATTCCGGGCTGTGTTATTGGTGCTATGCATAGTGCCATGCAGCCCTTTGTGACATGACGTCTGTTTTCTTCCATTCTGCAGGACTTTTTTGTTTGCTCGGAAGGAGTGCATTTTTCATTTATGATTCGGAAAATGAATGCGATTGTCAAAGCAAAAGAGGGCATTGGGCTGGAGTTATGGCAGGTGCCTATTCCCGAGCCCCGCGCGGGCGAGGTTCTTATCAAGATCCACAAGACCGCCATCTGCGGCACGGACGTACACATCTACAACTGGGACCCGTGGGCGCAGCTGCATATCAAGCCGCCCATGACCATCGGTCATGAATATGTCGGCGAAATCGCCGCGCTCGGCGAAGGCGTGACAGGGCTGCATGTCGGCCAGCGCGTCTCTGGCGAAGGGCACATTACCTGCCGCCATTGCCGTAACTGCCATTCCGGCAATATCCAATGGTGCAAGGATACCGTTGGTGTTGGCGTTGATCGCGACGGCGCGTTTGCCGAATATGTCTGTATTCCTCAAACCAACGTCATTATCATCGACGAGAGCCTGCCGGAGGATGTTGTTGCGTTTTTTGACGCCTTCGGCAACGCGACGCACACCGCGCTGATGTTCCCGTTGATTGGTGAGGACGTACTCATTACCGGCGCAGGTCCTATTGGCGTGATTGCTGCGGGTATCTGCAAATATGCCGGCGCGCGTCGTGTCATTATCACAGATGTAAATGATTACCGGCTGGAGCTTGCCCGCAAGATGGGTGTTGATGCGGCGGTAAACACGGCAAAGGAAGATCTGCACGAAGTTATGCGCACGCAGGGACTCACCGAAGGCTTCGATGTGGGTCTTGAGATGTCGGGCAATGCCGCGGCGTTCCACCAGCTCATTTCTGTCATGCGCAACGGCGGTAAGATCTCGCTGCTTGGTATCAGCAACAAGCCTATTGAGGTCGATATGAATACGGTCATCTGCAAGGGCTTGACGCTTCAGGGTATCTACGGCCGCAAGATGGACAACTGGCACCAGATGTCCTATATGGTGCAGGGTGGTCTCGATCTGACGCCCGTTATCACGCACCGTTTCCATTATACCGATTTTGAAAAGGGTTTCGCTGCCATGAACAGCGGAAAATCCGGCAAGGTCATTCTCGACTGGACGAAATAAGGAGGGGCTTTATGAAAACCGCATTGCAGGCATTTGAAAAAGAACTCGATGCTATCCGTGAGGCCGGTACCTGGCGTGAAGAGCGTATTATTACCACGCCGCAGCGTTCGTGTATTGATACGGTGCAGAAAAAACATGTGGTCAACATGTGTGCGAATAACTACCTTGGCCTGTCCAACGACCCGCGGCTCATCGAGGCCGCGAAGGCCAGCTATGACCGCTGGGGCTTCGGCCTTTCGTCTGTGCGCTTCATCTGCGGCACGCAGGAGATCCACAAGGAGCTCGAGCGCCGCATCGCAAAGTTCGCAGGCACTGACGACGCCATCCTCTATTCCTCCTGCTTCGACGCCAACGGCGGTCTGTTTGAGACGCTGCTTGGGCCGGAGGACGCGGTCATTTCGGATGAGCTGAACCACGCGTCCATCATCGACGGCGTGCGCCTGTGCAAGGCCAAGCGCTACCGCTATCTGAACAACAACATGGAAGACCTCGAAGCCAAGCTCAAGGACGCGCGGGAATCCGGCTGCAAGAAAATTCTGATCGCGACCGACGGCGTGTTCTCCATGGATGGCTATATTGCAAACCTCAAGGCCATCTGCGATCTGGCCGACCGCTATGACGCACTGACAATGGTCGACGACAGCCACGCCGTCGGCTTCATGGGCGCGCACGGCCGCGGCACGGCAGAGTTCTGCGGTGTCATTGGACGCGTCGACATCATCACCGGCACGTTCGGCAAGGCGATGGGCGGTGCGTCCGGTGGCTACACAGCAGCCCGTCAGCCAATCGTCGATCTGCTGCGCCAGCGCTCGCGCCCGTACCTGTTCTCCAACACGCTGGCTCCCGCTATCTGTGCGGCGACAATCCGCACGATCGACCTGCTGGAGGAATCCACCGCGCTGCGCGACAAGGTGCATGAGAACGCGCGCTATTTCCGCGCGGAGATGGAAAAGCTGGGCTTCGATCTGCTGCCCGGCGAGCACCCCATCGTCCCCGTCATGCTCTATGACCCGAAGATCGCGCAGGAGTTTGCCCGCCGGATGCTCGAAAAGGGCGTCTATGTCGTCGGCTTCTGCTATCCCGTCGTCCCGAAGGGCCGCGACCGCATCCGCACGCAGATCTCCGCCGGTCACACGAAAGAAGATCTCGACTTTGCCGTGCGCTGCTTCGGCGAAGTAAAAAAGGAAATGGCGTTGTAATTCGGTAAAGTACTCGTGTTTTGCCGCCGGTCAAGCAACGATTACTTTATTTTCATCGGGAAAAATGACATTGCTTGTGCATGGAATCTTACTGAAACAGATGAGTATAACCGGAGAGTCCTAATTGATATATACCAAATGGTTCCTATTGAATAAGAAGGCGATCATCTCATCTGTGATTTCAAAGGCTGCGGTTCAGATCGATATGATACGCAGAATTACAAACTACTCTGAATGGGCAATCCTGCCATCATCAATCCATTTGGCGAGGCATCTTTCTATATGAGTCAAAGATTTGTAAAAAAATGTAGTGCTGCCGCTGCTGCAGTAACGGCAGTACCACATATGGCAAATCCTTTATGTATGCCGTGAAGCATGGGGAAAGCATTCTCACTTTGAAAAACACGGCTTGATTATTGCGCACAATCATTCATCGATTTAGCCTCAGCGTGAACTGTAAAAAACTCGGCCATCGAGATTCCAAGCACCTTGCAAATTTGTTCAATGGTATCTACAGAAAGCTGGCTGCCTCTGCAGCGAGAGACGCGAAGCGTCGTGTAGGGGATGTTTCCGCTTTGACATAGCTGGTATAATGTCATGTTTCTCTCATGTAATAATTCATCCAATCGTGCGTGCGTATTCAATGTCCTTTCACTCCTATCAAAAAAAGCAGGATAAACTTTTGATGATAGTATCATATCACAAATACTGTCCAATAAACAGGACTTATAGAACTCGCCCCACAATTCGGAACTCCAATTCCGGAGAAGCTGGCTTCGGTGCATATGCTTTATTATAAGACACCATAACCGGCTGCATCCGCCGCACGCCGTCACTGCTGAGATATGCTTCCGGATCATCCGGTTCCTGTTCGGCATACGCCTTGATATAGCCTTGTCCATCGTAAATCATGACGCCAACTTCTCCAGGACGGAGCTTTTCACACTGCTGCACCCAGACAATCTGACCGTCGTGATAAACCGGTTCCATACTGTCACCGGACACCCGAACCCCGAACTCTGCACCATCCGGGATGCTGCTTTCCGGGAAGCTGACCATTTCAAAGTTCCCCTCATCCAGAAACGCGCCTGTACCAGCGGATACCGGCAGGTCGCTGACCGGCATGTCCAGATAGCGGATCTCCAGCACTGGCGGCACCTCTCGATACTTCCCGGATGCAATCAGATCTTCCCGATACTCTTTCACTTTTCGACGCCCCTCTGCGTTCAGCAGGGGGCGTTTTGTATTGCTCACAAAATAATCAAAGCCATCCTCCAGATGCAGCGCAGCACAGACGGCCAGGAGCTGATATGCACTTGGAACCGCTTTACCCAACTCCCACTTGTTAAGTGCTGTTCGTGTAATTTCAACGCCATACTGTGAGAGCCGTTGGCTGAACTGTTCCAAGCTGATTTTCAAGTCCTTCCGTGCAGCATGAATTTGCTTTCCAACATAGTTGGCGTCTTTTTCTGCAACTGCGTCGTAAAGGTTGGATTGTTCTTTATATGTATTCAATGGGCTAATAGAAGCCATGCGAATTCCTCCTGTTTGGTGATACCTGAATTATATCGTCTCGCGGTTAGGGTGTCAATATAAATAGCATATAGTTCTACAAATAAGAAATTGACGTAGCTTATTAGTCGCTATATGATAGAGCCATCATCAATCATGTTTTACACGTTGGAACACGCGCCTCCACTCCTTGGGCGTGTCTGTCGAAGCCTCTCCAGACAGATCTGTTCCAATAAAGGATTGTCAGCATACAGAATCGAAGTCAAACATGGAATCAGGAAAGAGGGGTAAGCATGAATCCAGCAGTAAATTGTGCAGTGAAAGCAGATCGGGCGATCAGATGCCCGATCTGTCAAAGAGGACGGCTTCTCAATGCCGCTGAACATACAGACCTGCGTAGTCTGCAGCTGTTCCGTCCGGAGCAGGCAGACCGCGCGCAATGGTTCTCCAAATGCCCGAAGTGCGGGCAGCAAATCGGGATCGCAATCTGCCCGGTTGAAGTAATCATCTAAACTGCAATTCAAAAACCAAATACTATGATACCAGTCAAGCGCACCAACCGCCCACCTTAGAATGTGGGAACGCCGCGTTCGGAGCCTTACGGTAAGCTGTTCAGCTTTCCGTAGGGCTTCTTTTTTTGCGTTTATGCCCTTTTCGCTGAATAGCGGAAAGGGTATACATGCGCAGATGGTCTGAGAGCACAGCGAAATATCCGTAACTCCATCTCGAAATTTTACAAAATTTTGAGATTGGAGCTTACGAATGTACAACTGGAAAGATGCGCGGAACTACAGACGCTTCCGCGATGAAAACGGCAATGTCATTGTCAATATTATTTACGTTGACGGCGAGGAAGTCGCCGTTTCAGATGAAGTGTATGAAGCCTACGCAAGCATGGATCGCCGGGAGCGGTATCTGGAGGAACGCGAAGGAGCGGAAAAGCCGCTCTCCTTTGAGATGCTTTTAGAAGAAGGCTACACAGAGGACGCGCTTTGCAGTGCAGAAAATCTGGAGGATACAATTTCCGACAAGCTGTTATACCGGAAGCTAAAAACGGTCTTGGGAAATCTGGATACGGCAGATCAGGAGATGATTCGCACTGTGTTTTTTGACGGAATTTCCATGCGGGAATACGCAAAGCGGATTGGTGTGTATCCGCGAGCAGTTGTTTACCGGATGGAGCGGCTTCTGAAAACGCTGCGAAATAAGCTGCAATAAAAAATTTTCAAAAAATTTTGAAATTCTGTTATTCACTTGGCCGTTTTTTCGGGAGGGATAGTGAGGGGATTTGAAAAGCCTCTCGCTGAACCTTGAAAAGTGAATACCAGCAACGCGGATCACACCGCAGGTTGGGAAACGCGCACGGCGCGCGCGAGGACCCGGAGGCACGAGCTTCCGGCGAGCGAGAAACGCGCCGTGGGCAGCCTTGGCAGGCTGCATCATGCCGCCCAACCTGTTTGGACACACAACGTCTAGCCTGCACGTAAGACAGGCTGCCATGCGCTGGGGTTGAAAGCAGTCGAGACCCCAGTCACAGGCTGTGAGAGCTGCCAAGCTCTGTCTGCGCTGTTCCCCATCGCCGGGGTGCGAGCTGCAAATACGGCGGAACAAACTTTTCAAGATAGGATGAAAGAATCATGATCAACGAACTTACCAGAAAAAACGCACATGCCGAACTCGACCACATCTTCAAAACCATTCTCCCTGCACACGGCATGACAGAGCGGCCGGAGCAGATCCGTCTCAGCCACACCATGCTGGACGCCATGTTTGAAAACCGCATCGCACTGAGCGACGCCGGGACCGGTATCGGCAAGACATACGCCTACCTGACCGCTGCCATCGTGTACAGCCACAGCCGGTTGGTAGACGGGCTTCCGTTTCAGCCGGTCATCATTGCAACCTCCAGCATCGCCCTCCAGAACGCCATTGTGCGGGAGTATCTGCCGTTCCTGTCGGATGCGCTGTCGGACGATCCGCATATCACAACACCTATTCTTGCCGCCTTGCGCAAGGGCAAGAGTCACTATGTCTGTGACGAGCGGCTGCGCCAGCACCTGCAGCAGCGCCCGAACGGGAAAAACGTCATGCAGAAGAAAGAACTTTATTCCCTGCGGGATGTTCTGGATCTGGATGAAACACAGAAACTCAGCAGCTTTGACCGTGAGCGTGTCTGCGTTCCGCAGTTTTGTGACTGCAAACACCCGGACTGCCGCTATCGGAGACATCTAACAGAGTGCAGCCAGAAATGGTATTTGTTCCAGATCTGCAACCAGAACCTCTGGCTGGCAGACTGTATGCACCGGGAAACCGGCTTGAAGCCCATCCTCCCGGACGCCTGCACGGTCATTGTGGATGAAGCGCACAAGCTGCCGGAAACGGCGCGGGAGATGTTCGGCACGACCTTAACGGCCGGGGAGCTCCGCAGCGCGGTCGTTCAGCTGAAGCAGGACGGATACGCGCTGGCAGCAGACCGGCTGTTCTCCGCATCGTCCACACTTCTGCAAAAGATGGCAGAGCTGTCGCCGGAGTACCCTATTGAGCTGCTCTATGACGATCTCAGCAGAGTCCTTTCTACGCTGTTTTTGATCGGCAGGAAGCTGTCCACGTTTCTGGAACCTGCCACAAAGCGGGCGCTGGAGCAGCTCACCGACAAGGTCGTGCTGTTTCTTCGCCCCAAGACAGACGCCATCCGCTACACCGCAGAGGATGACGACGGCAAGCTCATGCTGTGCAGCGTCCCGGCAGACATCACATCCAGAATGCAGAACACGGTCTGGAGCAAACAGATCCCGCTCCTGCTCACCTCCGGAACGCTTTCCATTGGCAGCAGCTTTCGCCGGTTTCAGGACGAATGCGGACTGTCTGGCAATCCAAGGGTTATGGAATCCATTGCTGTCTCGCCGTTCGATTATGCAAGCAACTGTCGGTTGTTTTTTCCTCGATATTCTGTGCATCTCAGTTCCGAGCGGTATTACGATGAGATCGCAGCAGAAATTTTGCGGCTTCTATATACAGCAAATGGTCATGCGCTTGTGCTCTTTACCTCATACGCAGATTTATCCGCTGTCAACGAGCGGCTGGCTACAGCAAGAGTCCCCATTTTCTCACTGCGCAGGAACCACCCGCAGATCCTGCGGCAATTCAAGAGCACCCCCGGAGCCGTCCTCTTGGCAACCGGCGCTGCGTGGGAAGGGATGGACTTCCCCGGCGACTGCGTGTCGCTGCTTATCATTCCCCGGCTGCCGTTTGCATTCCCGGACGCCATCCACGAGCATGAAAAGAGAAACTATCCCGCCCTGCGTGACTTCATCCGGAGCGTCATCGTGCCGGAAATGCAGATCAAGCTCAAGCAGGGCTTCGGACGAGCCATCCGCACGGAAACGGACACCTGCGTGGTTGCCATCTTGGATGAGCGATGCAGCGCCAGAGGCCGCTACCGACAGGATGTATTGGACGCGCTGCCGGAAATGCCGATCTTGACAGAGGTATCCGATATCCGACAATTTCTCTGCGCGGTCAAGCCGCAGAGCTATTTTGAAGCCGCAGCCTAAAAGCATCATGTAAAAACGAAAAGGAGATCAACCATGTACAAACGGAAAATGAAACTCAGTCCCATTCACATCAGCCTCATTGCGCTGGCCATCCTGGTGGTCATTGCCGTGATTGTCACATTCGCCGTCAGAAACGACGAACCAAAAGAGCCTGCCGTGCAGAGCGGCATTGTCTACGACGACTCTGCCATCGAAGGCGGCTGGGAGACACTCTCGCAGGAGGAAATCGAGCAGCGCCTCAACGACAAGGTGCAGGCGGGCATGATTAACATCAGCTGCAACACCGCGCCGTATTTTAAGGACGGCAAGAGTGAAGGCAATGTCATGCTGGTCAATGAGCTGAACAATCTCTATCCACAGAAGGTGGAGTTCTATCGCAATGACACGGGCGAAAAGATCTACGAGTCCAAGGCCATTGCGGTCGGCAGCAAGATCGAGCGCGCAAAGCTCGATGTAGAGCTGCCTGCGGGCGAGTACGAATGTACCGCCTACTTTTCCAACTTAGATCCTGACTCCGGCGCAACGCTTGGTGTCGCCGGGGCCATCATCCATATTACCATCCAAAACTAACAAAACGAAAAAGGAGAACTCACTATGAAGAACATGAAGAAACTCGTATCCCTGCTCCTCGCTGTCTGCCTCATGGCAAGCCTCGCCATCGGCGCATCCGCTGCCGAACCTACCACAGTAGACGTCTCTGGCGGCACCGGTACCTCCAGCGTCAGCCTGTCTTCCACCTCGGACGGCACCCTCGACGGTGATCCTGCTGCCACGAAGATGAACGTCACCATCCCGACCATCCTCCCCATCGCAGTCGGTACGGACGGCACGGCCACGACGGCCACCGACATCCGCATCACCAATAATTCCTTTGGCGCAGTTAAGGTCGACAATGTCAAGGTCGAAGCCGGTACCGGCTGGAAGCTGACCGCGTTCGGCAGCAAGGACAGCCTTGCTAAGGTCAAGGTGGACAGCAACATGATCGGCTTCAAGCTCGCGCTTGGCGGCGGCGCGGAGCAGCTCACCAACGCCGAGAATGCGGCTTCCCAGACCCTCATCGACGGTGCCATCGAAGGCTGCTATATGTCCGGCAACGGCGATCAGAGCGCAAACTCCATCGCGATCAGCTATGACGCCATCGTCAGCCCGGTCTCCGAAGCTGTCGTCAACGCTTCCGTTGCGTCCGTTCTGTTCGTGATCTGCTGGGATGCGGTCTAAGCCGCACCCATCCATCGCCGGGGGAACCTGCTTCCCCCGGCAGCTTTTATCATAGGAGGGATTCACTTTGAAAACAAAACGAATTCTTGCGCTGTTTCTGGCTGTCGTGACCTGCCTGTCTCTTGCCGTTTCCGCATCCGCGGCAAGCATTTCAGATTTCAAGGATGTGGACACCAAAGCGTGGTACGCGGAAGCGGTAACCGCCGCTGTGGATAATGGGCTTTTGTACGGTAAGTCCAAGACGCAGCTTGACCCCAACGGTCTGCTGACCCGTGCAGAAATGGCGGCTATTACAAACCGTTCCTTTGGCTGTTACAAAACAGCGGACATTTCTGCGTACAAGGACGTTGCAAAATCCAAGTGGTACTACAAAGATGTAGCCCTCGCCGTCCAGATGGGGACGTATAACGGTGTCTCCTCCACCAGCATGCAGCCGGATCGGGCAATCACCCGTCAGGAGGCTATTGCGGTCGTCGCACGAGCTTTGCAGCTTGATCTTGACGATTACGCAAAGACGGATCTGTCCAAGTTTGCAGATGCGAAGGAAGTGTCCGGATGGGCGCTGCCGTACATGAAAGCAATGGTCGCAGCCGGTTATGTGCATGGCCGCACGCAGGGACTTGTCCCGCAGGCCAATATCACGAGAGCGGAGTTCGCGCAGCTCTATTTCAACATCATCCAGTCCTATATCGCCAAGAGCGGCAGCTATGCGAAGGACTACAGGGGCAATCTTCTTGTCCGCACCAAGGACGTTGAACTGAAGGATATGTCTATTGACGGCGATCTCATCATTGGCAACGGCGTTGCAGACGGAAAAATTACGCTGTCCAACGTAAAAATCTCCGGCCGCCTTGTCGTGTGGGGTGGCGGCACAGCGGCGGTCTATTGTAACGACGGCACAACGGCAGCCGAAGTCATTGCCTGCCGTGTGGACGGGCCGGTCAAGGTCATTTTTGACCGCGAATCGACGCTGCTGGTTTACGACAAGATCAAAACCCGCATCACCGAGCGCGCAGGCAAATTCCCGGAAACGGAGATTGTGTTTTATGCAATGGACGATCTGCTGAACGCGCAGCGCGACCTCAATAAGATGGTAGACGAAAATCTCATTCAGGCAGAGATCCCCGCGCATCTGTACGCCCTCGTCGGGGAGCAGTCAGTATCTGCCGTTCTAAAGAACAACAGCAAAACGGACAGCTATACCATCGAGATCCGCAGAGATTCCGACGGCAGCCTCATTGCAGATCCTATCACCCTCGCAGCCGGTGCGTCGGTCAGCTCCATCACGCTGAAAGAAGCGCCGGAATACGGCAACGCCGCCTGCACCGCGACGATCACAGCCACCCGTGACGGCAAGACGGTCGGCACACTGGAGGTCAAGACTGCGCTGCACGCTGCATTCCTGTGGCCGAAGGAGGTAATGTCAAAATGAGAACAAAGAAACTATTTTCTCTCCTGTTGGCTGTTCTGATGCTCTGCTCGCTGTCGGTTTCTGCCTTTGCAGCGGAAACTACGCAGGCCAGCGTTCCGGTAGTGCTGACGGTTGTGAATTCTGTTTCGCCTATCTCTGTCAGCGTCCCCGCCTGCCTGCCGGTCACGGTTTTGGACGGCTATGTTGTAACGGCATCCAACGCCGTCATTGAAAACCGCGCACAGAGCGGTGCGGTGCAGGTCGTAGCCCTAGACGTGCAGCCCGGTGCGTTTGCCATTGGCGATTTTGAGAACTTCGGCAGCGAAGCCGGAAAGATCGCGTTCAGCATCAACGGCTGCAAGACGGTCAAGGAAGGCAAACTGACGCTGGCTGACGGCGCGTTCCCGGTCATTGACGCAGGGAAAAACCTGCGGATCGCATACACGGCGAAGGTCGCGGCAGCTGAAAAGGTGGAGAAAGTGAACGCCGCGACGCTGATCTTCACCATCGCGCCTGCAACCGGCAATTCGTAAAGGAGGGAGGAACCGCTATGAAAACAAGAAAACTCACAGCACTCCTGCTTGCCCTCTGCATGCTCCTTTCGCTCAGTATCTCGGCGTTTGCGGCAGACGATGCTGTCGTCAGCGGCACGATCCCGGACAGCAAGATCACATGGGAATTGGACGGTAAGGGCTGGCTGACCATCTCCGGCAGCGGGGACTGCAGCGCCTTTACAAGCAAAGACGACCAACCGTGGGCAGAATACCGCGGCCAGATCACGCAGGTTTGGTTCGACGGCATGGAGAGTCTGGCGATCCCCGATCTCGCTTACTGGTTCGAGGACTGTACCAATCTCACGACTGCCGAGATCCCCAGCACCACGCCAGTCATCGGCAGGCACGCCTTTTATAACTGCCCACTGCTGACGAAGCTGTCCATTTATTACGGAGAGCATACGCTGGACAGCATCGGAGAAGATGCATTCTGGCGTGAAACCGACAACGGCGATACGCTCTATGTTGCGTACATCATTGGATACCCGGATTCTTCTGTGCCTTTCCACGATTATGACTGGACGGCATCCAATCGAAGCAACCGATATTTCCACGATCTTTACGGTGTGTATCAGAACGCAGATGCCGCCACCGCAGGCGGCATCAAGAAAGCGCCTGCACAAGTTTCCACTCGTGCGTCCACCGGCATTGTCGGCACCTGCCCAAGCTGTAAGCAGTATTCTTTGCAGGGGACCTACGTTTCCACGACGCATACATCCAGAGGTCATCAGGAGTATTATGAGTGCTATAAGTGCCATTATGTTCAGAATTTAGGGACTTATGTGTATAAAGATCATGGTTCCGGCTCGTATGGTTCTTGGACTTGCCCGGATTGTGGCAGCCACACATGGCTTCTGGACTATGAAAATGATGCCACTTGCACGCGAAACGGCTACCGGGAATATAGCTGCGATTGCGGCCAGAGCAAGCGCGAAACCATCTACGCAACCGGTCACAGCTATTCCTATGGAAGCTGGGAGCAGTATTCTACATCGCAGCACCGGCGCGAAGCCTATTGCCGGAACTGCGGCGATTCGGATTACGAATATGCCAGTCACAGCATGAGCTACGGCTCGTGGAGCAATCATTCCGATACGCAGCACAGCCGAACGGCATCCTGCCGCACCTGCGGATATAGCACTACGGATTACGGTTCGCATTCCTATTCCACAGGCTCATGGAGCAAGTATTCTGATACCCAGCATAGGCGCTCGAAAACCTGCTCTGGTTGCGGCGTGTCGACCTATGACTATGCCGACCACAGCTATTCCTACGGTTCATGGACGAAGGCAGATGATGTTCAGCACAAGCGCAGCAAAACCTGCGCCGTTTGCGGCGATAGCTCGACGGAGTATGGCAATCACAAGGATACCAACGCAGACGGTGTTTGCGATGATTGCGGTGCAAATGTCGCGCTGATCGTGACGTGGGACGCCTCGTCCAACGGCGGCAGCGTCGGCGGCAAGAACAGCGTGACGACCTCCGTCGCGCCCAACCAGACCGCCGTTGCCCCCGGTTACACGCCGGTCAAAGCAGGTCACACATTCTCCGGCTGGTACACCGAAAAGGCAGGCGGCGCGCTGTACAGCACGGTTACCATTACGACCGCGCGGACATTCTACGCGCAGTTTACCCCGGCAGAATACCAGATCACATGGGATCTCGGTACCGGCAAAACGGAAACCACGAACCAGACCTACGGCGAAACGCTGAACCTACCCACGGAGCCTACCCGCAGGGGCTACGCGTTCCTCGGCTGGTTTACGCAGGAAACAGGCGGCACGCAGGTCGACGGCAATACCGTGTTCAAGGAAGTAGCATCTACCACCTACTATGCGCATTGGGAAGAAGCGACAGTTTTCTCCGTCATTGTTCCGGCTGTGCTGCCGGTGACGGTTGACCAGAACGGAAAGGTCTACGTCTCCAACGCAGAGATCGTCAACCACTCCACCGCCGCCGTGCAGGTGTCCTCCGTGACCCTGACGGCAGAAAACGGCTGGACGCTGGTGCCGTATGCTTCGGATATGTCCCACACGAAGGTAGACAGCAACCAGATCGGTTTCAGCATCCGTGACCAGAAAACCACCAAGACCGGAGATTCTGAAGTTTTCACACTTTCTTCCCCGTGGCAGATTGCCGAGGAAGAAAGCCTGACGCTCACCTATGACGCAGTTGTCAGCGCCCTGTCGCAGCCGGTCACAAACGCCAATATCCTCTGTGTCCTGTTCGTCGTCGAATGGGCGTAATACAAAGAAAGAAGGACTTCAATATGCTTAAAATGATTGCCATCGGCAACCTGACGGGAGATCCCGTCCTCAAGACCAACGAAGAAACCGGCAAGCCCTATGCCATCATGCGTATTGCCTCGGATCGCCGCTACAAATCTCCGGATGGAGAAAAGCTGACCGATTTTATCTCGATCAAGGTGCGCGGCGTGCTCGCAGAACGCTGCGCGGAGTTTGCCAGAAAGGGCTGCAAGATCGCGGCCAGCGGTGATTTTGAAACGATCACCTTTGCCGAGGAACCGGAGCGGCAGCCCGGCTTCCTGCTCAAAGCGACCGAGGTGGAATTCCTCTCGCCCCGGAAAGAACTGGACGATGCTGCGGAGCTTCCTGCGGCAGCGTAACAAACGAAGCGGCCATCCCATTGCGGGATGGCCGCTTGTGCGCAGAAAGGAGTTCCAAACATGACGGCATATTTAGATGGATATTCCGGTTATTCGGGCGTTTCGGAGGATGCCGCCGCAGAGATCCTGGAGAAGCTGATGACGCACCAGCAGATCTCCTCCGACGAGGTCGCGCAGATCTTGAAGCGGTACGGTGTCCGCGGAGAACCGGAAGCATTGCAAATTGCGTACCGGAAAAAGGTCGGCCAGCGGCTCATTGCCAGTCTCCGCGATCCATATGGCAGGCGCGAGGTGTTCTCCACCGGCAACACTTATGTTCTGGTGGACTGCTGCAATGACCGCGACGCGCTGGAACACATCCACAAGAAGCTGGATAAGGACATGGAAGCAGTTGATCAGGCGTCGTGCAAGATTGATAACCGCTTGCAGGTTTTGCAGCGATTCTCACGGTATCGGAGAAAGCGCAGATGAGATTATCTGAAATGCTGACTGCGATCCGAGAATATCCGGCGCTGAAGATCAAATATGAGGCCATGCGCGAGCAGCAGGCATCCCAAGAGCGCACGGCGGTTCAGCTCTCCATTGCGTATAACAATCTGCAAATCGGTAACAGGAAGTTGTCTCAAAAGAACAAAGCGCTGGAAGCAGCCCTTGTGAAGCTGGTCCCGCGGCTGAACAGCCGGGAACACAGCCGGCGGTTCTATAAGACGGTTGCGCCCTACCTTGATCCGGGCGGATTTGTGCTTTATAGGAGCGCTGCCGAGTTGACGCGCTTTCATATCAGCACGGAGTTTGCAACGGAAGATAACCTGGGGAAATTCGAGGAAATGGACGGTTACGGGATGCTGCGATACCTGACCGCGGACCGTTTCGGCTCTGTGGAGTATGAGATCGTCGCGCCGTGCTATGAAGAAGCTGTTTCGCTTCATACCAATTACACATCTCCAGAGTATCTGGCGTTTGAGAAAAAGCTGTATGAAAAGACGCTGCGTAAGCTGGGCTTTGGGAAACTGCTCCCAGAGGAACGCGCACCGCAGAAGGATATGGACAAACGGAAAGAAAAGGTGGAAGAACGATGACAGAACCCATTACCATTGGCGTGGATCATGGCTACGCGGCCATGAAAACCGCGCATTGCTCGTTCCCTTCCGGCTTGGCAGAATACGAGCATGAACCGTACACGCAGAAAAACGTCCTCTGCTATGACGGAAAATACTACGTTGTCGGCAGCGGGCGGCAGCCGCTCCAGCAGGATAAGACAGTGGATGAGAATTACTATCTGCTGACACTGGCGGCCATCGCCAAAGAGATCGCGTACCGGAACGCGCCGACCACAACGTCGGTGATCCTTGCGGCGGGCCTGCCGCTGACGAGCTTCGGGCGGGAGAAGAAAGCGTTTCGGGCGTATCTGCTGCGCGAGGGCAAGCCGGTCTCTTTTTCGTATGAAGGGATTTCGTATGAAACTTCTGTGCAGGATGTGAAGCTGTTCCCGCAGGGCTATGCGGCGATCCTCCAGCACAGCGATCTGCTGAATGAACCGTCCGTGATCCTTGCGGACATTGGCGGGTGGACCGTGGATATTATGCGGCTGGACAACCGCATCCCGTACGCAGCTTCTTGCCGCAGCTTGGAGCTGGGCATGATCCGCTGTCTGGATGAGATCGCGGAGCAGGTGCGCCGGAGTCTGAATCTGTCTCTTACCGGTGCGCAGATTGAAAATGTCCTGCGCGGCAGCCCGGACAGTATGGACGACCGCGTGAAAGCCATCATCCAGCGCGAAGCTGGGCTTTATGCCAGACGCATTCTCTCTGCCATTGCCGAAGCAGGTCTGGACTGCCGCGCTATGCCGGTTGTATTTCTCGGCGGCGGGGCCGGGCTTATGAAACGATACCTGCCGCAGGGCAGCGTTCTGCGTCCTGTCATTTTGGACGATGACAAATTAAACGCACAGGCATACGAGCGGCTGGCTGGACAGGTGGCAGACCATGCAGGATAAGCCGCAAACGGCCCGTTTTGGTACGACGCTGTTTTTGGACAATCCGCTGCATCGGCAGGCGTGGGAGCTTCTGTCCGCCATCCCTGCCGGACAGCGCACAAACTGGCTCTGTCTGGCACTGTGTCAGCAGGCGCAGCGGGGGCAATTCCTGAGCGACTTGAAAACAATTCTCCAAGCGGAGCTGCAAAACAGCTCCGATCCACAAGCAATTTCGCGGCCGCAGCCAGCCGGGAGCGTTGACGATGACGTTCTCGGCTTTTTGCGCGCGCTGCAGGAAGAAGGTGAAGAAAGCTGAACGTATAATCCGATATTTTGATATGTTCGCGGGCGTCGGCGGTTTCCGGGCAGGGTTAGACTTGGCAGGCGGATTTCAGTGTATCGGTCATTGCGAAATCGACAAATATGCAGACGCCAGCTATCGCGCCATCCACGCGCCCGGAAAGGAGGAAGTCTACTATCCCGACGCAAGAACCATTGACCCCAAAGAACTCCCCGACTTCGACCTCCTGTGCGGAGGCTTCCCCTGCCAGGCGTTTTCTACAGCTGGCAGGAGGAAAGGATTTGAAGATGCAAGAGGTACTCTCTTCTTTGAACTGGCCAGAGTGGTTAAAGAGAAGCGACCGTCGTATCTTTTTCTTGAAAACGTGCCTGGGCTCCTTTCGCATGACCGAGGCCGGACGTTTGGTGTCATCCTCTCCGCGCTTTATGACCTGGGGTATCATGTCGAATGGACTGTGCTTAACAGCAAACATTTTGGAGTCCCTCAATCAAGACGGCGGCTGTTCCTTATCGGATATCTTGATCCCCGATGCGCCGGAAAAATACTTCCTGTCTTTGGAGCAGATGCAAAAGCTCTTGTACAGATCGTCCATGGACGGCTGGGCAAACGAGTCTATGATTCTGCCGGAATCGCCTGCACACAGGACACCAGCAGACAATCCGGACTCTACTTTGTAGATCTGACGAAGGGTGATCCGAAGATCACGGCGAACGCCAGATGTTTGCATACCCGGCAGGACGGCTCCCTTACCAACTTCAAGGGGCAGAATTCCGGCGTTCTCTATATCAAGGAAGCAACGAAGAAAGGCTACAAGGAAGCGCATGAAGGCGATTCCATCGACCTCGGTTTCGCGGGCAGCAATACGCGCCGCGGGCGTGTGTTTGCGGGCGTTGCCCATACGGTGGACACAGCGAACACACACGGCATTGTCCTGCGCGGCGGCAGAGTCCGCAGGCTGATGCCGCGGGAGTGTTTCCGTTTGCAGGGTTTCAGCGAGGATCAGATTGACAAGATCCTCGCCATCAACTCCGATGCGCAGGCATACAAGCAAGCAGGCAACAGCGTAACCGTGCCGGTCATAAAAGCCATTGGCCGCCGCATCCGCGCAGTAGATGCGGAACTCTACACACAAGAAAGCAGGTGACCTTATAGGACGGGCTAAAGAATAACCGCCCCATTTTGGGGCGGTTGTTCAGGTCGGCTGACCATATTCCCGAATCATAGCGTCGCGGGTAACAACCCATTGTTTGCCGAACTTCAGCGCATCGATGCCGGGCTGCAACTTGCCATAGTTGATGGCCTTACGCAGCGTGCTTTCATTCAGGCCCCAGATGCTTGTCGCATCGAAAAAAGAAAGAAGGCCGTCAAAGGGTGTTTTTGCAGGGACGCCGTTCATCCAAAGCTCTTCACCATCAATATCGATGTCGTCGTTCCACGAAACACCATACCCGCCGACATCAACTGATGCTTGCTGGAACAGACCGGGAATGTCTTGCAGCGGCTGAAATGCTGCCATACGCGAAAACAACGGCTTCATATCGTATTCCTTTGCAGAACCATCCGAAAAATGAAGCAACAACCGAAAATCAGAAAGCGGCGTTACGGAGTTAATTTTGTGATACATCATATCCCTCCAAACTATTTGGAAGACTGCCGCTTATTTCAGCGGAGGCAGTTTCCGAAATTCCTGTGTATTCCACATATCTATCAGTTCTGCTTGGTACTTCTCAGTCCATTCAAGGGCCATTGCGGATGCTCTCGTCGGCAAATCACCCTCGGTTATTTTGAGCTGATTCAAGTCAACGACTGCGTTGTAATCACCATACAGGAAGTGAATATGCGGTGGGTTGTGTTCGCTTCCGAGCAGATACATTTTTGCGATAATACCATAGAATCTTGCGATAACAGGCATTTTGTAATCCCCCTTTCCAATCCCAATATATCACGATATCGTGATAATGTCAAGCGATGTTATAAAAGAGGAAGGTGAAGCATGTCCTACAATAAAATAAATCCGCTTACCTGTCAAAGCGATAAGCCGAAAGAACCGGAGCGATGATTGGGATCAAAGATCAGTGCTTCGGCGTGGAGATTGAGCTGACCGGCATCACGCGAGCAGAAGCGGCAGAGGCGCTTGGCGCGTATTTTGAAACAACGCCGCAGCGCAGCTATGATAATTATGATAGCTGGTATGTACCGGATCGGGAGGGCAAGCAGTGGCGCATCATGAGCGATGGCAGTATCCGCGCAGAGTGGAATGACGATGGGCACTATCGCAGAACGACCGATCCGGAATATCGCGTGGAGATGGTAACGCCGAAGCTCACCTATGAGGAAATGGAGAAATTCCAGGAGTGTGTGCGCCGTATCCGGCAGACAGGTGGGAAAGTCAACGACTCCTGCGGGATGCACGTCCATGTGGACGCCTCCAATCATAACCGCCAGAGTCTCAAGAACCTGCTCAGTATCATGTATTCCAAGGAAGATTTGCTGTTCAAAGCCCTGAAAACGGACCCCGCCCGTGTCAACCGCTGGTGTCAGCGTGTGCGCGAACCCATGCTGCAGCGGGCACGGCGGCTGTCCAACGAACCAACGACCGATCTTACCCAGCTGGAGAACATCTGGTACGAGGGCTGCATTTCTGCGCATGAGCATTATAACTGGACGCGCTATTACGCGCTGAATCTGCACTCTGTTTTTTATCGCGGCACGATTGAATGGCGCTGCTTTAATTCTACCCTCCACGCCGGTCGCGCAAAAGCCTACGTCAATTTATGCCTTGCCATGTCCGCGCAGGCCATCAGCCAACGCACCAGTGTCATGCGCAAGACAGTGAGCGACAATGAATTGTTCACGTTCCGTGTCTGGCTCGTGCGGATGGGGCTGAACGGCGATGAATTCAAGAACACGCGCGATCATCTGCTTGCCAATCTGGAAGGCAACCGCGCTTGGCGATATGACAAGGACTGCTATGCAAGCAGCCACAAAAACCGAATATCTCAACAGGAACAGGCGAGGTGACCGAATGAGAATTTGTATTGAAGAATCCACATACGAGGGTACGCCCATCGAAATTTTAGCCCAGCTCCGTGCCTTACATTTTGATGCTGGCACGTTCGACGGAACGGAAGGCTACATCCGCTATATGCAAAACACGATCCGCCGCATGACGGAGCAGCCCTGCGAGTTGCCGGAGGGCAGCACGGAAGAACGCGCAGCCGCGCTCATTCACGTTCTAGGCGGGATCGGCGCGCTGGAACTGTTGGAGGAATGAGGATGGAAAAACCACTGTATTTTGCTTACGGCAGCAATATCAATCTGGACCAGATGAGATACCGCTGCCCGGACGCGAGCGTCTACGGGCAGGCTGTTCTGGACAATTATGACCTGCGCTTTCGCGGCAGCGGCGTTGCGACAGTCGAACCCAAGGAAGGCGCTTGTGTCTACGGCCTTTTGTGGGAGTTAACTGACAAATGTGAAGCATCCCTCGACCGCTACGAAGGATATCCGCGTCTGTACATCAAGCAGACACTGGAGGTGCGGACGTTTGACGGACAGCGCGTCCCGGTCATGGCTTATATTATGAACCCCGAACTGCACCTGAAGCCATCCCTGCCGCCGAGAGACTACTATCTCGGTATCAAAACGGGCTACGAGCAGAACGGTCTGCCGGTCGGCTGTCTCAAGTATGCGTTCAAAAACTGTCTCAAGGAGTGCGGCATGGAACCGTATCCAAAGAAAGTGCAGACCAAGCCGCCGCAGCGGAAGGAGGCCAGCCATGAGCGATAACGCCATCCAGAGAATTCAGGCTGGTGATCTTCGCAAAATGAGCGAACGAGAAGGGTTGATCCTGCAAGGCTGCGGCGGTGATCCACAGGAATGGTTGGAAGGGATCAACGAAATGCTCGCGGATGCCGGAATCCTGCGCAATGGCAGCCGGTTTGAACGGGCATCTCTGTTTGAGCACGACGGTCACACCAACATGCTGTTTGACTTTGAAGGGGTTGATCTTGATGTCGGCAAACTTGCCATGTGGAGACTTACCACATACGGAACGATTGGCGGGACATGGCTCAGTGATTATGTGCCGAACCGTCTGGGTGGTTTTTTAGAGAAATCTGAATTGGGCGTTGAAAAGCCGCCATGTCCGCTCATCGGACAGGACGGCAATATTTTTAACCTTGTCGGCATTGCGGCGAGGACGCTGCGCGAAGCTGGTCTGCGGGATCAGGCGAAAGAACTCACGCACCGCATTTTCAGCGGCGAGTGCCACAGCTACGGCGAAGCCCTGTGCCTAATTGGGGAATATGTGACAATCACAGACATTGGCGACTACAATCACAACCGCCGCGGAAAGGAGAAAGATAGCTATGAGCGATGATCCCATGCGCATTCTGGTCGTGGAACCAACAAAAGATCCGTATGTCAAGGAGATTGATGGCAGCTTGACGAGCATGCAGGCTATTGTGGGTGGTTTCATTCAGGCCGTCGAACCGTTTGATGATCATAATGTCCTGCTGGTGTGCAACGAAGAAGCCAAACTCCTCGGCCTGCCGGAAAACCGCTTCCTGCGGAATCGCAATGGCATACCGTATGACATTATTCACGGCACGTTCTTCCTCGCCCAAGGCAGCGGCGAGGAATTTTGTTCTTTGACCGACAAGCAGATCCAGACCTATACGCGCCTGTATTCCCGCGAAAAGCTGTTTGTCATGCAGCATGGAAAGGTGATCAATCAGCCGAAGAAAGGAAAATCGACGCATGAAAGATAACTACATCCTGACGGCAGAGTCCGTCACGGCAGGCCATCCGGACAAGCTCTGCGACGCGATTGCGGACAGCATTCTGGACACCTGCCTCAAAGAAGATCCGAATGCCCGCGTTGCCTGTGAAGTGCTGGCGACGGCGGGCAAAATTCTTGTTGCTGGAGAACTCCGCACAACGGCAAGCCCCGACGTGGAAGCCATCGTGCGGCAGACTGTTCGGAATGCCGGATACGACTGTAATTATCATGTAGAGGTGCGTCTGCATACGCAGAGTCCTGACATTGCAGGTGCGGTCGATGGGGATACGCTCGGCGCGGGCGATCAGGGCATCATGTACGGCTATGCCTGTTGGGAAACGGTCGAGCTGCTGCCCGCGCCGGTTGTGCTGGCGAACCGTATCACGAGCCTGCTCACCACCTGCCGGGAGGAAAAACTGATCTCCGGCATCGGGCCGGACGGCAAAGCGCAGGTTTCTGTGCAGTATGCGTTCGGTGTGCCGGAGCGCGTGGACACCATCGTGATCTCCTGCCAGCATGATGCAGACAAAGACCCTGACGAGCTTCGTGAGGAACTCTGCAGGCTGGTCATTGACCGCGCCTGCCATGACGTGCGCATCGATGAGAATACAAAAATCTTCATCAATCCATCCGGCAGATTTGTGCTGGGCGGCTTTGAAGCAGATACCGGTCTCACCGGACGCAAGCTGATGGTCGACACCTACGGCGGACTTGCGCCCCACGGCGGCGGTGCGCTTTCCGGAAAGGACGGCACGAAAGTCGACCGCAGCGGCGCATATATGGCACGATATGTGGCAAAGAACATCGTCGCAGCCGGTCTTGCCGATGTGTGTACGGTTAGCCTTGCCTATGCCATTGGGCAGGCAGAGCCGGTTGCCGTCGAGATCGACACGCAGGAGAGCGGATACTATGACGACTCATTTCTGATCGAAGCTGTCCGCCGCGTCTTTGACTTCACCCCGGCAGGCATGATCCGCGCGCTGGATCTGGACAAGCCGTTCTTCGCAGAGGTCTGCAATAACTGCCATTTCATGCATCCGCAGGCAGCTTGGGAGCAGATGGACAAGGCAGAGAAGCTGCGGACGGCGTGCGCAGAACTGGAGGATGAACGTACATGACAAATTTCTTTCTGGAAGAACTGAGAAAGATCTATGGAGATGGGCGCGTGATCCATGACCCGCAATTCGTTGGCGAATGCTGCTACGGCAGCCTTGGTGATCTGCGGGTCAAAGCGCGGTTCACAAAAGACATCGTTGCAAATCAGTACCCATACCTGACGGTTTCCATTCTGAATCCTACGAAAGGCGAAATTGACAGTGTTCGGATGAAAATCGGGGAAATTGTCAGCAGAAGCTGCCGCAGCACGAATCCGAATCTTCGCAATACGGAACCGAACATCTGGGTCGACGGGAAAACGCCGCAGTGGTATGCCTGCTGCCCCGGTTCGCGTGATTATACGTTGTTGGCAAACGCGACTGCGGAATATCTCAGCGTTTTTGAACTGACGCATGAACGGGTACAGAATCGACAACATACTCAAAAAATGAAGGGAGCGGATGCCCATGAGCGATAAGCCCAGATGGGAGATCATCCACGGTGACAGCCTTACGGTGCTGGAGAGCTTTCCTCCAGGCACATTTGACGCTGTCATCACAGATCCGCCGTATGCGTCCGGTGGCCGCACACAGGCAGAGAAATCCAAAGCCACCGCAAAGAAATATTCCAGTATGGGCGGCAACGCGCCGCCCGATTTTGATGGCGACGCCAAGGATCAGCGTTCATGGACCCGCTGGGCGGCAGAGTGGCTGTATCTTGCAAGACGCGCGGCAAAGCCCGGCGCGCCGGTTTGTATGTTTATTGACTGGCGGCAGCTTCCCTGCGCCAGCGATGCGCTCCAATGGGCGGGCTGGATCTGGCGCGGGATTGCCGTGTGGGACAAGGGAAACTCCCGTCCGCAGAAAGGACGTTTCCGCCAGCAGGCAGAATACATTGTCTGGGGTTCGAACGGCGACATGCCGGTCAGCCGCCCTGTGCCGTGTTTGCCGGGTGTGTTCAAATACGGCAATCCGCAGAACCGCATCCACCTGACCGAAAAGCCGTTGCAGCTCATGCAGGATCTCGTCAAGATCACGGAACCGGGCGGTCATATCTTGGACCCCTTTGCAGGCTCCGGCACGACAGTTCTGGCTGCAGTCAAGGAAGGCTATGACGCAACCGGCATCGAGGTCACGGATGTGTACGCGGATCTTGCCAGAAAGCGGCTGGAATCGGAATTGAACGATGCATAGCGACTAATGTAGCGACTGTGAACGGCAGAAACCGGTCGTTTCAGATTCCATAGCGACTATTGTAGCGACTACGTCATTCAAAAACCAATTTGAATGGCCAAAGCAGCGCGAAGGCATCTATGAAGGGAAGAAAATTGAAATCTCTCTCCTCTCTTGCCCCGACTTTTGGCGGGGCGTCAGGCTCTCGCCGCCTCGCGGCAAGAGCGCAAGCATCGCCTTTTGGTACCAAAAGGCAGCTTGCAGGGAGAACCCTGACCCCGAAATGCCGCCTGCGGGCGGAGAAAGGAGCGCCGTGCGGAAGAATCAATATAATCTGCATATCCGGCTGGATGAGGACGAACGCGCCGCGCTGGAAAAGGGGCTGCAAGCCAGCGGTCTGCCGCTGTCGGCCTACCTGCGCAAGCTGATCCTCGGAGAACGCATCCAAGCCGCGCCCTCGGAAGAACTTCGCAGGCTGCGCACAGAGATCCATCAGATCGGCAACAACATCAACCAGCTTGCGCGGAAAGCAAACGCCGGGTTTGCCAGCCGTGACGAGGTCACACGCGCACTGCGGATGCTGGACCGTGTTTATGAACTCATGTATGAGTTTTCAAAATAGAAATGGCAATTACGAAAATTCTGTACCGCAATGGTGGACTTGCGCAGGCCATTCAATATATTACGAATCCGGATAAGACCGATCAGTGCATCCTTGTCGATCATTTTAACTGCGATCCCGGATTTGCATATCAGCAGATGATGAATACAAAACGGCGGTTTCATAAAACGGATGGACGCCAATGCTATCATATTATCCAGTCATTCAAGCCGGACGAGATCACGCAGGAACTGGCGCATGAGATTGCGAAGCAATTTGCCGCAGAGCATTTGTCCGGATACGAAGCGGTCATTGCTACCCATGTTGACAAGGCGCATATCCATTCGCACATTGTATTCAATTCGGTCAATGCTGTCACCGGAAAAATGTATCACAGCACCCGCGAGAATTACTATCAGCAAATCCGCAGAATCTCAGATCGGCTTTGCAGAGAAAACGGTCTGTCTATAATTTTACAGGGAGAGAACACAAAATCCATCAGCTACATCGAATGGCTCCGCCAGTCCAAAGGGCAACCAACGTTCCGCTCCATGCTGGAAGCGGACCTGCGCGATGCGATTGCCGACGCGAACGATCTCGGCCACTTCTTCTTGCTCATGGAGCATAAGGGCTACGAGATCCACCACGGCAACCGGCTGGGTTTCCGATTGCGCGGGCAGGAGCGTTTCATGTATCCGGAACGCAAAAACGCGGCATATTCAGAAGAAAACATTGAACGCGCCATTGCGGGCAATCTCGCGGAGATTGAAGCCGGTAGCCGACCGGCGTTTATTCCGCGCCCGAAACCGCAGCCATATCGCCCGCATCCAAAGTACAAGGGATTCCTTGCACTATACTACCATTACTGCTATCTGCTTGGCCGCATTGAGAAGCGGCAATATCCGCCGCGCATGACGCCGCATCTTCGACGAGAGATCATGAAAGCCGAAACCTATAAGGCGCGGCTGAAATTCCTGCAAGAGAATAGCATCTCCACGGCGGATGACCTTACCGCCTGTATGCAGCAGGCAGAAAACAAGGTCGCACAGCTCGCCAAGCAGCGCACAATTTTGAACGTCCGCAAGAAAAAGCGCAAGAAGCTCTTTGACGCGCTGGCTGCGGAAGAAGCCCTTGCTATGAGCAAAGCCCTCTACGAAGAAGGGCTATCCGGCATGGAATCTGAGTACGCGCAGTATGCAGAAGCGAAAGCGGTACTGGACGCCTGCGGCATTTCGCGGAAGACCCTCACAGAAGAAAAAGCAGACATCTACGAGCAGCTTGCACAGATCAACAAGCAGATCCGCGCCGAGCGGCAGAAGATCAAGCTGTGCCGCGAGATCGCAGATTCAGCAGCAGTTATGCAGCGGGATGTCGCTGCACAGGAAAAATCCCACCATGAGAAAGAAGCGTCGCAAACACGCGCCCATGAATAGGAGGTGATTCCCCATCAACGTAGGAAACAGCGAAGCCGCCGAGCAGGTCGTTCACATGATGCTCTCCGGCGGCGAGGTTGCGGTCAAGCTGGCAGGCTCTGCGGCAAAGAATGCCGCGGCGATGCTGCTGGCGTTGGCGCGCAATCATAAAAAGGTCTACGGCAAGACCAGTCTCAAGAAAATTCTCCAGCAAACGCGCGACATCCGCACGTTTTCCCTGACCCCGGAGCAGTACCGGGAATTCAGCCGTCAGGCAAAGGACAAGGTACTGTTTGCGGGTATCCAGGACAAGGAGCAGCCGGATGCGCCCATTGATCTCGTCATTCCAACGACCGATCTGGAGCTGGCAAATGTCATTTTCGAGCGTCTTTTCGGTTCGCTCGAAAAGCTGCAGGAGGAACGCTCACCAAAAAAAGAGTCTCGGTCGGAACGCTCCTCGGACGATATCGTCAGCAGCTCGCCTACGAGCAGGAAGAACTCGAAGAATGACCGCCCGTCCATTGGCGAGCAGCTTCAGTCCTTCCGCGAAAAGCTGTCCGGCGTCGAACCGCGCGTTCCGACCAGAGAAAAAACACACAGTGAGATCACAAAATAAGCACAGTTTGGATGGATTTGCACGCCAAACTGTGCTATACTCAAACCAACAAAAGCTGGGAGGTGGCGCATATGGCAGAGCAAGAATATGATCTGATGCACAAAGACGATATCGTTGCGTCCTTGCAGCTCGACGACCTGTCTGGTGCTATCCTCAAGGTCACGCCCGGTGCAAACCCAGAGTTGCTGCCGCTCGGCGGCAGTCAGGGCGCGGACAGTCTGCGCAAATGGTGGCTGCGCCGTGCCGTCCCTATCAGTCAGGGCAACATTGCCGCGCTTTTGCAGCAGGAGGGCATTCCATCCACACAGAGCCTGCTCGTGCGGAACCTCGGTCTCAGTCTGTCCGACCATTATTGGATCAAGCCGAACGGCAGCGAACTGACGTGGAAAGACGTTAGCCTGTTCTCCAACAGCTTCCGCGATCCACTGGAATCCATGCAGATCCAACATCCTCACGGTGCAGCGTCGGCAAGCACCCAGACGCCAGCGTATTCGCCCAGCGCATCGCTGCAAGGTGACCTGATCAAAAAGTGGTTGATCGTCGACGATACGCGCTGCCTGCTCAAAGGCAACCGCGGTGCGAATTCCCAGCAGAGTCTCAACGAAGTGCTGGCATCCATGCTGCATGAAAAGCAGGGCTTTTCCAACCATGTGCGGTATCGCCCGGTCAAATTCACCGGCAGCGCAAGTGAGCAGTACGGCTGCATCTGTGAGGACTTCGCGTCGGAGACGCTGGAATTCATTCCGACGATTGACGTTGTGGATTCCGAGAAGAAAGATAACGCTGTCTCTACCTATGAGCATTTCATTCATGTCTGCGCAGAGCATGGTCTGTCTGAGCAGGATGTACGCAGTTTCCTTGAATATCAGATCCTCACAGATTTTGTGCTGACAAATACAGATCGGCACCTCAATAACTTCGGCGTTTTGCGGGACAGCCGGACGCTGAAATTTATTCGGATGGCTCCGATCTTCGATTCCGGCAATTCGATGTTCTGGGATGCCCCGCGTCTGCCGGAGCGCAGTGACTGCACAGAGATCACGGTCAACAGCTTCCGTAAGACCGAAGCAGAGCTGCTCAAGCTCGTAACCGACCGCAGCCGTGTCCGTATGGAGCTGCTGCCAAGCCGGGAAGAAATTGCGGATCTGTACGCCAAGGACGACAGCATCGCGTTCGTGGATTCCATCCTCACCGGCTACGAAAAGAAAAAGGTGCTCATGGAACGGTTCATGGAGAAAGGACTGCCAGAGCAAACGCATCTGAAACGGAGTACCGGCTTTGAAAGATAACGGGATATAAAAATGGCGCTGACGGTATGCTTCGTCAGCGCCATCGATTTATTATTATACGGCTTCTTTCCGCTCTGCAACGTACTCCCGCAGAGCATCCTCGACCAGCGTATTCAAGCTGACCTGCTGCGCCATTGCGCAAATCGCGGCTTGCTTGTGCAGCTCCGGTGATACCCGGATGTTAAAGCTGCCCTTATAGGCTTTTTCCGGTTCGCTGTTTTCTGCTTCGCACAGAGACAGATAATCGTCAACTGCGTCATGAAAATCAGCGACAAGCTCGGCGGCGTTCGTCCCCTCATAGGAGATCAATGCGCGGATACCGAGGACCTTTCCGAAAAACAAACCATCGGCTTCGGAGAATTCAACGCTTCCAACATACCCCTTATATTGCATTGTATTGTTCAAATCAATCCCTCCTGTTCCAGTACCTCAAGCAGTTGCTTGACTTGATACTCCAAAAGCTCTTTCCGCGGATGCGGCTTGTGCAGCAAGATCGGCGCATGCTGTTCGCTGGTAAACATGACGCGCGAACCGCTCGTCTTTCCTTTGTTGGAGCGAGAGTATGTCAAATACCCCAGCAATGTCTCGGCTTCATCAAATGTAAAATCACGCGGCTTGGTTTTTAATCTTTTGATTAGTTTCTCTTTCTGACCCAAGTCTATCCCTCATTTCTATGATCAGTATAGCACGGTCAAAACAATTTTGCAACTGATTTTAGTTGCAAATATTTTCCGAGGTGATGCCTATCCGAAAATCAAACGACACCCTGTTTTACCTCATTGGCATAATCCCCGTCGTCTGGCTTGCGCTCCTGCTGGCGCAGTCCCTTGGCGGCGGTTTGCCGGAGCTGCTGCGGAATCTGACCAGCGCACTGGAGCAGCCGACGAATATCATATGGACAGACAAAAGCCTACCCACAATTCTCATCTGCCTTGCCGCTTATGGCATGGCGGTTTTGCTTTACCGGACGAATCAGGGCAGGACCCGCGACGGCGAGGAACACGGCTCCGCGGCGTGGGCGACGCCTGCATCCGTCAACGCGCAGTTCGCGCAGAAGGAGAGCATTCCGCTGACGCAGCACGTCCGGCTCGGTCTGGATACGCACAAGCACCGCCGCTCCCTCAACGTGCTGGTCATCGGCGGCAGCGGCGCAGCCAAAACACGCAGCTTTGTGCTGCCCAATATCCTGACCGCAAACACCAATTATGTCATAACAGACCCCAAATCTGAAGTGCTGCTTGCCACGGGCGGCTACCTCAAGGAGCAGGGCTATGACGTGCGCGTTCTGAACCTTGTGAATTTGGAACAGTCGGACGGATATAACCCGTTCCGCTACCTGCGCGACGAAAAGGATGTACTGAAGCTGGTCAATAACCTGATCCAGTCCACCACGCCGAAGGGCAGCCACGAGTCCGACCCGTTCTGGACCAAAGCCGAAACCGCGCTCCTGCAGGCGATCATCCTCATGCTGTTTCAGGAAGCGCCGGAATACGAGCAGAATTTCTCTATGGTCATGCGCGTGCTGGAATATGCCGAGGTGCGAGAGGAAGATGAAGGGCATGTTTCGCCGCTCGATCTGCTCTTTGAATCCATTGAACGCAGAAAACCGGACAGCGTCGCTGTCCGGCAATATAAGGTTTTCAAATTAGCCGCGGGCAAGACCGCAAAATCGATCTTGGTGAGTACGGCTGTCCGTCTCGCGCCCTTTAATTTGCCGCAGATTCAGGCGCTCACGAACCATGACGATATGGACTTATATACCTTGGGAGAAAAGAAAGTTGCGCTTTACGCTGTCATTCCCGACAACGACAACACGCTTAATTTCCTTGTGAGTCTGCTTTACGCGCAGGCGTTCCAAGCCCTCTATTACAGCGCAGACCAGATCCACCACGGCCCGCTGCCGCGCCACGTTCGCTTTGTGCTGGACGAGTTTGCCGCCATGCCGCTGCCGGGATTCACACGCGAGCTTGCGACGATGCGCTCGCGTTCCATCTCGGCAAGCGTTATCATTCAGAATATGGCACAGATCAAAGAATTGTATAAGGATAGCTGGGAGACAATTCCAGGCAACTGTGATACCATTTTGTATCTCGGCGGCAACGAATCGTCAACACACAAATACGTTTCTGAGATGCTCGGCAAGGCCACGATTGATACCAAAACGCACGGGCAGACGAAGGGCAAATCTGGTTCTTACTCAACCAATTTCCAGATGTCCGGGCGCGAACTGCTGACCCCTGACGAGGTGCGAAAGCTGGACAATCGCTATGCGCTGCTGTTCATCCGCGGCGCAAGCCCGGTCATGGACGAGAAATACGATCTCATGCACCATCCCGCGATCTCACACAGCTCCCTCGGCGGCGCAGCGCCCTACATTCATCATGGAACAAAACCGCCCGTTTACACCGGCCGCCCGCTGCTTCGTGTGGGCGGCACAGAAAAATTGAATCCATTGAAGGGGGAATTTCATTGAAGAAACCATTTGAATCCAAAGCCAAGCGGCTCTATTCCATCTGCGCCAGCGTGTTTTTCATGCTGGCGGTTTTTGTTGTCCCGGCGTTCGCGGCAGACGGCGATCCGCTTGCGGTCGTCAACAATCTGAGTGATTTTATCTTTTCCCTGATTCGTGCTGTTGGTCTGATCCTGCTCGGCTTCGGCATTTTGCAGGTTGGCCTGTCTCTCAAGTCGCACGATCCGTCGCAGCGAGCAAACGGCATCCTGACCGTCGCAGGCGGCATTGTCATTACATTCACCAAGGAGATCCTGACGCTGATCACCGGCTGAGAAACGCCGCGGGAATGGCAGATCCATTCCCGCGGCACAGATCCTATGATGTTGTATCGTCCAGAATGCTGCGATAATTCCGCTTGGCGTACAAAATCCTGCGAATCTGCACAGTGTCTCCGGCGACCACATAGAACACCAGATAGCTTTCTACGATCAGATACCGATAGCCCTTGGCCGCCAGCGCAATATCACGCGGCTTTGGGCATCGAAACGGCATCTGCGAGAGGCTCTCGATTTCCGCGATGAGCAGATCGTAGTACCGAAGCGCAGCCTGCTGGGACAGTGTGTTCAGATAGTCGATGATCTCCTGTAAGTCTTTCTTGGCGGTCGGGTAGATCTTGACTTTATAAACGTCCATGCACAAGCCCTCGCAGCTCTCTGGCGACGCTCAAAAAGTCCTCACCCTCTGCGCCTTCGGCAATTTCCGCCTCCGAAACCGCAAGTTTGGCATAGAGGTCGATCAGTGCCTGCTGACGCTCATACTCCGCCATGCTCTGCACGACCATGTCACCTGTGCCGTTTCGTGTAATGAACACAGGCTCGCGCGTCTGCTTGCAGAAGTCGGAAATCTCATTGGCGCTGTTGCGCAGATCGGAAATCGGTCGAATACTCGGCATACTGCATCCCTCCTTCACTTGCAGTATAGCAAAATATTGAGTATTTTACAACATAAATTTTGATTGCGAGGTGATACCATCTCAAGTGGAAACTGGATCATAGATAATCTCAATTCCTCGCTGGAAACGTGGAACAGTAAGCTGTCTGAAATTTGGACGCTGTTGACCACCAGCCCAGAGAATTTCAAAGGCGGCGGGATCTGGAATGTAATCGTCGGGATCAATGATGCCTTAAAAGCAATCGCGTATGCGCTGTTGGTGCTGTTCTTTGTGATTGGTGTCATGAAAACCTGCGGCAGCTTTACGGAGCTGAAACGCCCGGAGGTGGCATTCAAATGCTTTATTCGTTTTGTACTGGCGCAGGCAGCCGTCACCTATGGAATGGAGTTGATGACGGCGCTGTTCTCGATTGCGCAGGGCGCGATCCAAACGATCATGGGCGCGTCCGGTCTTTCGGCAATGGAAGCATCCACACTGCCTGCCGAGATCGCATCGACGATTGAAGATGTCGGCCTGCTGGAGAGCATTCCGCTCTGGGCGGTGACGCTGCTCGGTTCGCTGTTCATCTGGGTGCTGTCACTTGTCATGATTCTGACCGTCTACGGCCGCTTTTTTAAGCTCTATATGGCGACGGCGATTGCGCCGATCCCGCTGTCGAGCTTCGCAGGACAGCCCTCCAGCAGTATCGGTATGGCGTTCATCAAAAGCTACGCCGCCATCTGCTTGGAGGGCTGTGTCATTTTGCTGGCCTGTATTATTTTCTCACAATTCGCGTCCAGCCCGCCCGTCGTAACGGAAGGACTTGCCCCGGCAACGGTCGTCTGGAACTATATTGGCGAACTGGTGTTCAATATGCTGGTACTCGTCGGTTCTATTAAAATGTCTGATCGGATCATCCGGGAATTGATGGGTCTTGGATAAGAAACCCTCCATCCACAAAACGGGATGGAGGTTCAGGCTTATTCAGCTAAAATCTTGGCGATCTTTTGCTGCAAATCCGGGAAGTCTGTCACAGCCGTTTCGTAAACGTCTTCCATGCGCAGCGTTTGATATTTGTGTGCAGCAATATCCCGGAATCCGGCGATTTCTTTCCATGCTACCTCTGGATGCGACAGGCGGCATTCCTCCGTCAGATTCTTTACTAGCTCACCGACGTTGATTACCGTCATGCAGACAGCGCGCTTGAGCATCTCATTATCAAGAAATTCTGTCAGGGAACACCCCTTCATCATACCGGCGGCAATGTTCACCTCGGACAAAACCTTTTGAAGAATAATTCCGTCTCTACGATTCATACAACGCTACCTTTCTGTCGATCACGATCATGCTGTCTGAGGGCAGCGGGCCGTGAATCACATCAACGTCCGTTTTCAGAATATCTTCCAGTCGGTACTTGATCGCGCTCAGTGTGAGCAGAGAAATGCGCGGGGATTTGAATTCCAGCAGAATATCCACGTCGCTGTCTGGGCGGTTCGTGCCATTGGCATAGGAACCGAACAGTTCTGCTTTCTTGATCGGGTATTCCTGCGCAGCGAGTTGCACACCGTCTTTGATTTTTTGAATATCCAGCATGGCACAAACTCCCTTCTTAATTCTACTTCCATTATACCCAATTTGCAGATAATTTCAAGTAAAAGACGTTATCGGATAATACTGTGGACTTTCCGCACCAGCGACACGGCCCACGAAATCAGTCCCAGGACAATGAGTGCATACCAGATCCCATTCGCCAGTGCGTAGTGACTGTAATACCACCCGGAGAACAGCGTCGGCACGATCAGCGCATACAAAAGCGGCAGACCGAGATGCAGCAGCGACGCGGCATGAAATAATACGGACAGAAGCAAACAGCCTGCCCCAAATACGATCATCAACATGGCACAACCTCCTTTGAAAGTTTGTGCCATGTTAGCTTGGAACAAGAAGAAATTCAAGGGTCATTCCAAAGAAACTTAAAAATTGGAGGGATTCATCATCGAAGTGAAAATCAACAAAGAAATCCAGCGGTATCAGGAGAGCATTCTTTTTGGCTTATCTCTGCGGCAGATGGTGTTTGCGTTGCTCGCCATCGGTGTGGCCGTCGGCGCATATTTTGGCTTGAAACCGCTCATCGGCGCAGCGGAGGTCGGCTGGGTGTGCATGCTGGCGGCTTTTCCGTTTGCCATGTGCGGCTTTTTTACCTACAACGGCATGCCCGCCGAACGCTTCCTGCTGGCGGTCATCCGTTCCGAGATCCTCTGTCCGCGCACTCTTTCGTATCATCCGCAGAATCTGTATGCGGAAGTGCTGCTGGATTCCAATTCCATGCGGGAGGTGCTGACGCTTGATTAAAACCCTCAACAACACCATCAAGCAGGACAGAGCAGCTTATAAAATCCCGCGCAGCGTGCAGGACGTCATTCCCATCCAGCGGATCTTTGCGGATGGGATTTTTCAGTTCGGCACGAAATATTCCAGAACGCTGCGCTTTTCGGACATCAACTATGCCATCGCTTCCAAAGAGGATAAAACGGCGATGTTCCTCGGCTACAGTGAACTGCTGAACGCTTTGGACAGCGGCTCGACCACGAAGCTCACGATCTGCAACAAGCAGGTCAACCGACAAGCGTTTGAAGATACCGTCCTGCTTCCGCAGCGCGGCGACAGCCTCGACGGATTCGTGAACGAGTTCAACGGGATGCTGGAAAGCAAGATCTCCGGCAGCTCCGCCAGCGTGGAACAGGAGCGGTTTCTCACGGTTTCCGTTCACAAGAAAAATGTAGACGAAGCGCGCACGTTCTTCTCCCGCGTGACAGGCGAGATCACGTCCAAGCTCTCGCGGCTCAATTCCTCCTCCAACGAGCTGGACGCCGCCGAGCGGTTGGATGTGCTGCGCGGCTTCTTTAGACCAGAAGAAGCGGCACTGCCGTTCGACCTGCAATCTGCCATGAGGCGTGGGCACAACCTCAAGGATACGATCTGCCCAGATAGCTTGGAGTTCCATCGGGATTATTTCAAGATGGGAAGTCAATATGGCCGTGTGCTGTTCCTTAAAGACTACGCCAGCTACATCAAGGACAGCATGATTCTGGAGCTGACCGATCTCAACCGGCGCATGATGCTCTCCATCGACATGATCCCCGTGCCGACGGACGAAGCCGTGCGCGAGGTGGAGAACAAACTGCTCGGCGTGGAAACCAACGTCACCAACTGGCAGCGGCGGCAGAACAGCAACCAGAACTTCTCTGCCGTTGTGCCGTATGATCTGGAACAGCAGCGCAAGGAAACCCGCGAGATGCTGGATGATCTCACGACCCGCGACCAGCGGATGCTGTTTGCCGTGGTCACGCTCGTGCATCTGGCAGACAGCAAAGAGGAACTGGACAGCGACACGGAAACGCTCCAGTCTATCGCGAGAAAACACCTGTGCCAGCTCGCAAAACTGAGCTTTCAGCAGCAGGACGGGTTAATTACCGCGCTGCCGCTCGGCCTGCGGCGCATTGACGCGCTGCGGACGCTGACAACGGAAGCTCTCGCCGTGCTCATGCCGTTCAAGGCACAGGAGATCCGCCACCGGCACGGCATCTACTACGGGCAGAACGCCATTTCCAAGAATCTCATCCTTGCCGACCGCAAGGAGCTTTTGAACGGCAACGGCTTCATTCTCGGTGTCTCCGGTTCCGGCAAATCCTTTGCCGCCAAGCGCGAGATCACGGAAATCGCACTGTCCACGAACGACGACATTATCATCATTGACCCCGAAGCGGAATACCGCCCGCTGGTCGAAGGCTTGGGCGGCGAGGTCATTGAGATCTCCGCGACCTCGCCCAATCATATCAATGCTCTTGATATGGAGTCCGGCTACAACGACGGCGACAACCCCGTCGTGCTGAAATCCGAATTCTTATTGTCCCTCTGTGAACAGCTCGTAGGGGCTGGGAAGCTGTCTGCGAAGGAGAAATCCATCATTGACAGGTGTACTGCGCAGGTCTACCGCGAGTTTATCCGAAACGGTTATCTTGGCGTTGTGCCGACATTACAAGACTTCCATGCCGCGCTCCTGGAGCAGCCGGAACCCGAAGCGCGGGACGTTGCACTGGCGTTGGAGCTGTTCACGGAAGGCAGCTTGAATACGTTTGCCAAGTACACGAACGTGGATACCAATTCCCGCATTCTCTGCTACGACATCCGTGACCTTGGCAAACAGCTCCTGCCGGTCGGCATGCTCGTTGTACTGGACAGCGTGTTCAACCGCATCATCCGAAACCGCAAGCTTGGCAAGAATACATGGCTTTATATTGATGAAATCTATTTGCTGTTCCAGCACGAATATAGCGCGAATTTCCTGTTTACCCTCTGGAAGCGGATGCGCAAATATGGTGCCTGCGGCACGGGGCTGACGCAGAACGTGGATGACTTGTTACAGTCCCACACGGCGAGAACCATGCTTGCAAACAGCGAATTCCTGCTCATGCTTAATCAGGCGAGTACGGACCGAATCGAGCTGGCGCGGCTGCTCAATATTTCGGATAACCAACTTTCGTACATTTCTGGTGTGGATTTTGGACACGGGCTTCTCAAGTGCGGCAGCACCATCGTGCCTTTCATGGACCACTTCCCGCGCAGCGGCAGGTTGTACCAGTTAATGACGACGAAGATGTCTGAACGGCTGGAGCAGGCGTCGTAATGCGGGAGGTCAAAGAAAAATCACCGCTGAAAGAGCGAACCGTCAAAACCCTCAAATTCGCGCCGCAGACAGCATTCCGCCGCGGCACAGATGCTTCCTTTCAGCAGCTTCGGCAGGAGCTGCGCGAGGCCGCGCAGGACGGTCAGCCGGAAGATCGCTACGAGAGCGGCAAGATCACGGATACCGCCGACCATGCCGTGCGGGAAGTCCGTCATCTGGCAGAAAAAGCTGTCCACAAGCTGCCGAAAACGAAATCTGAACCGTGGCAGGAAGTCGGGACGGGATCTGTTCTACAGCACGAGCAGCCCCGACAGCCCCAGCAGCCTACTGCGGCACCGAAAGAATATCCGCCCGCTTCTGCGCAACCGAGCTATCCGCCGCAAGTAAAACAGTCTGTTCAGGAACCGACTTCTCCAATCAGGGAGAAACCGGTTTCTCCAGCAAACGTCCAACAGCCCAAAACGCGAGAATATACGCCAGATGCGAAAGCGTCAGTGTCCCCGTCTCAGCATTCAACTCCGAGGATTCATGAAAACGTAAAGGCTATTCCTGCGGAAACGATGCCGTCAACAACGGAGCATTCTGTGCGTGAATCGGTTTCTCCGATTAAGGAGAAACCGGCTCTTCCTGTAAATGCACCGCAACCCAAGATGCGGGAATATGCACCGAATGCTGACGTGCCTGTGCATCGGCCCCAGCATCCAGATTCGCGGATTCATGAAGGACCGCAGCCTGTTCACCAACCGCAGACAAATCGTTCTGTGCGTGAGTTGGAAACATCAGTAAGAGAAAAGCCTGCTGGGAAAGCAAGACCGGCAGAACAACGGTCGATTGGACAAGCCCCTGCCAGCACGGAACCGTCTGCACCTGCGACGGCTCCGACGGTGCAGCCATCAGCACGGACTCTGCCAAGAGAAAAAACGCCTGTTTCGTCTCTGCATGAACAGCCTGTCACACCCAAAACGGATACCACACAGTTCGCGCTTCCTGCAATCAAGACGAAAGAGTACATCCGAAAGAAGCGGCAAAAGCAGAATTTTCTCAAAGAAGAATCAAGCGGTATTGAAAACACAATTACAGATTCCGAAACTTTTTCGCCGGTCATCCGTACACGGGAAACTGTTCGTGAACAGCAAAAACTCCACGTTTCCCATAGTACGGAGCCGGAGCAGTCAGCCCTGCCGCAGATCCGAACACGGCAGCCGCAGGCGGCCTCCATGCGCGCCAATACGGAATCCGTGACGCCGGATACCCCGCAGACACTGCTGCCGGATATCAAGAGCAAGCGGAAATACATTGCGGCGCAGCAGCCAACACAGGTAACGCCTGTGCAGGCAAACCCACAGCAGGCCGCGAGAGAAATGATTCAAGGTGATATAAAATTATGTAAACCGCTGTTTGCAAATGAAACTGCCCCTCTGCCAACGGGCAAAAATGCCGCTCCTGCAAAACCTGTGCGTGTTCAGAAGCAGGTGCGTCCGGCTGTTGTGAGAAAGCAAAAGATCAAAACAGCCCCGAAAGCGAAAATCAAGTCCGCCACATCTGCGGGAAAAGCCTTGCCATGCAAAGCGTCGGCGGCTGCTCCCAAGCAGGCCGCAACTGTCATCCGCAAAGGGCAGGTGCTTCGGGATACGGCGATCAAAACGGCGAAAGTAGCAAAAGAGGCCGGAAGGAAGGTCCTGCGGGCAATCGTGGCAGCGGCAGAAAAGCTGGCCGCAGCTATCGGCACAGGCGGCGCGGCGGCAGTTTCCGTTGTTGTGGTGATCCTGCTCGTGGGGATGCTGTTCGCTTCGCCGCTCGGAATCCTGTTCGCCGGTGAGGACACCGGCACGGAAATTAAAATCCCGGACGCGGTTGCGACGCTGAACGGCGAGTTCACCGACGAAATCTACCGCATCATGGAGGAGCATCCATACGATGAGCTGGATATGCAGGAGGGCATGGAAGCGGCCATGCTTCAAAATTGGCGGAATGTGCTGGCTGTGTACGCGGTCAAGGTCTCGACCGACGAAGAACATGGGCTGGACGTTATGACGATGGATGAGGAAAAACTCCAGCTCCTGCGGGAAATTTTCTTCAATGCCAACAAGCTCGAATACGAATTGACGACCAGAACCGTAGACGGCGAGCGGATTACAACGCTGCATATCTCTGTGCAGATCAAGGACGCCATGCAAATGGCAAACGAATACGGCTTTACCGCCCAACAGCGGGAAATGCTCGAAGAATTACTGAAGCCGGACTACGATGACATTTTCCTGTCCTTGATCGGTGATTATCAGCCGGACGGCATGCCCATCGGCCCTGTCGACATTTCGGACATTCAGGGCACGCTGCCGGATGATCTTGATCCGCTGCGAGAATCCATTGTCCTGACGGCGTATCAGCTTCTTGGAAAGGTGACGTATTTCTGGGGCGGCAAAAGCCTCGTTCTCGGCTGGGACAGCCGCTGGGGAACGCCGACGACAGTCACTGCACCGGGCAGCGGTTCGACCGGCAAGGTGCTGCCATTCGGACTGGACTGTTCCGGCTTTGTGGACTGGACATTCTATAACGCCACGAGCGGTGCATACCTGCCCGGACGCGGTGGTGGCGCAGCCTCGCAGCATGGCTACTGCACCAACATTGCATGGTCAGACGCACTGCCCGGCGATCTCGTCTTTTATGCGGATGACAGTCACGTTGGAATCGTCTGCGGCTACGACAGCGTAGGGAATCTCCTCGTCATCCACTGCTCCGGCGGGCAGAACGGCGTGGTCGTGACCGGGCGCGAGGGCTTTGCCGTCGCAGCCAGACCGGATTTGTTTACGGATTAAGCTACGCTTTGAAACTGAGAAACTGAAACGCAAAAGAGGTGGAATATGAACGATACCATCACAGAGATCAACAAAGACACATTCTGGGGATTGATCCGGGAGGCGAAAGATGCCTGCGGTCAGGATATGTCTGCCATGGTGGAGTATCTGAAGGGACGTTTGGTATCTATGGGGGCAGAACAGGCACAGAACTTTCACGATATTACGCAAGCTTACGAAGATCTCGCGTACAAGTACGGCCTGTGGGATGCTGCCGAAATCATATCGGAATACGGCTGCAGTGATGACGGCTTTATAGACTTCCGCGCATGGCTGATTGCGCAAGGAAAAGAAGTCTATCTGGCTGCGCTGGCGGACCCGGATTCGCTTGCAGAGGTCGAGCCTTACGGGGATTGCAGCTTCGAGCAGATGAGCTATGTGGGAGAGTATGCCTACAGGCAGCTCACCGGCAAAAGCGCCTATGAGCAGACCGACCAGCGGGAATATAAGAGACTTGTGGCAGAACTGAAGCGGGACATTACCTACAAAGACGGCATCCAATTCCCCAGAGAGGGTGCAGAACTGAAACAATTCCTGCCCCGGTTGTGCGCCAAGTATCCGGATCGTTGGCTTGAACCACATTGGAATCTCGATCTGAAAGTAGTGCGAGAACTTTTCTACGCAGGGAAAGTGCATGGTCACCGGCAGCAGGTTTGCAAAAAGAAAAACCGAGGTCACGGCGGTGAGGCTAGATAATGAATACAGGTGCAAAGGCTTGCTTGTAAAATGGTATAATTTGCTTCGTTTGTGCGGCATTCTTTGTTGGCTCTGGTGAATAGCTTTCTTTCTCGTTTCCTGCGATACTTGGCGTACCAAATCGGAAGGAGATTGCAATGGAAGAAAGAAAAAACCTATGCGCTATGCTGCCGGTCGCGCTCCATGCCAGAGTCCGGCAGGAGCAGGAAAAAGCCGGGATGACCCTCAGCGACTACATAGAAACCATGATCACAGAATACTACGATTGGAAGGATGGAAAAATTATGACCAGAGAAATGAGAACCTTAGCCGCACAGATCCCTGCAGAACTCTTTGACCGCCTCGACCGCTACCTCAAGGAGCGTGGCATCAAGAAGAAGGACTTCTTAGTTGACATCATCACCCGCGCACTGGAAGAAGACGAAGCCGCCGAACCGGTTACAGAAGCATCGCCCCAGGACGAGCTGGAGGAACAGCCGGAAGCGGACGAAACCTGAACCAAAATCAAGCCCCCGCAGTCCAAGCCTGCGGGGGTAAACCTTTGTTACAAGCCGTCAGCCGACACGCGCCCGCGTGTCGGCTTTTCTGCGTCTCGGTAGGGACGCTGCACCAGAAACCATAAAACCCGCGCGTTGGCGCGCGTAACAAGCAGTACAATAATTGAAAAAAGAATCGACAGCCAGATATAATTATGATAATCTAAAAATATAATCACTTTTACCCTTTATATGACTGGCAGATGCAATGAGGGGGCATTCAATTTGACTCAAAATGAAAAAATAAATGCGCTAATCTATGAAGCCGACCATGAAGAACCACCCGAACGGCTTTTTCAATATACAAGTCTCGGTGTACTATCACTTATCCTGCAAAACAAAACTATACGCTTTAATTCATTGGAAAACCTTGACGATCTTGAAGAATCATCCTTACAGTTTTGTGACGATAATCCACCCGTAACATATGTAAGTTGTTGGACAAGTATTGTTGAGGAAAGTATTCCCATGTGGAAACTATACACTCAAATGACCGACGGTATAAGAATTGAGCTGCCAATCGGTCCATTTAAAGACCCACGTACGCAGAACGGGAATTGTGTTCCCGGCTCATACGACTATCGTGCAGCAAAGTGGATTCCAGTTTTACCTCCAAGCCGAGTAGATCCTGAATTAGTTTACATGGCGCAGCCTTATTCGTTGAATCATCCAAACCGAGTCATATATCGGGACGATCTGACCGCCTCGGAAATAGTTGCATCGGAAGCCAGTGGACAAAACGCAGTAGTTACTCACAATGGAGCTATCGCACGTTTCAAGCGGAATAATTGGGATTTCCAACAAGAATTTCGTTATATTGTAATACTTCAGCGCGCACGCAATAATATCCCGCTTAAACCATATTATGACGCAGATTTAGACGACGCTGCTATAAGCAATATGAAGATTATTGTTAGCCCAATGTTCTCAGATAGTAACTATCTGCTTCTCGACGCGCTGCTTAAAAAATACGATTACGGAATAAAATTCAACGAGAGTGATCTCAAGGGCAAAATCAAATTAAAATAGCAACCAACCCCAAAACAGCCGTCAGCCGACACGCGCCCGCGTGTCGGCTTTTCTGCGTCTCGGTAGGGATGCTGCACCCTGAAACCATAAAGCCGCGCGTTGGCGCGCGTGTGACGAAGTGCGAAAACAGATGTACAGGAGGTAAGAAAACACAAATGCTATCTGAGCACCAAAACAAGAACGCAAATTATCTCAGAATCCTTATGACGCTCCGCGCCCTGCGGCAGCGCGGAGACATTACGGAAAAAGAATACCGTAGAGCAAAAAAATATTATCAGAACCTGACCGGCGCGGACATTGTCCTTACGGATTAAACTGTAATTTGCACGGTTTCCACAAGAATTCGCACTGCCGTTTCAGCGTTTGGTAGAATTCGGAACCGCTTGAAAGATATCAGTAGACTTGAACCTTTTCTCGGATATACTTGTCGTTGACAAACGGCACAGGAGGTTAGAAAAATGCCAGTTGCAAAACTGATTGCACCGACGACGAAGCAGGAGATCCCCAAGCTGCGCGTGGCGGCATATTGCCGCGTGTCCTCAAACTCCGCAGATCAGCGAAATTCCTTTGCAACGCAGGAACATGTTTATACGAAATACATTGCAAAGAAGCAGGAATGGGAGCTGGTCGACATTTTTGCCGACGAGGGTCTCAGCGGCATGAAAGCGGATAACCGTCCGGAATTTCAGCGGATGATCCGGATGTGCGAGCTGCACCAGATCGACCTGATCCTCACGAAATCCGTCTCCCGCTTTGCCCGCAACGTCAAAGAGGCGCTGAGCTACACGCGAAAATTAAAGCTGCTCGGCGTTGGGGTGCAATTTGAAGAAGATGGCGTCAACACACTGGCGATGGCCGACGAGATGTTGCTCAATACGTTTGCAGCCATTGCGCAGGAGGAATCCAAGTCCATCTCGCAGAACCAGCGGCTGTCCATTGTCAAACGGATGGAGTCGGGGGAATACATCGCAAGCAATGCACCGTATGGATATCGGCTAATTGATAAAAAACTTGTTATCTATGAACCGGAAGCCGAGGTCGTTCGTTGGATATTTGCAGCGTACTTAAATGGAATGTCGACGGTTGAAATTGCACACGAATTAAGCGCAAAAAGCGTTCTGACAAAGGGGAAGAAAGAACAGTGGAAAGCGAACAGAATCGCGTATATCTTGTCCAATGAAAAATACGATGGGGATACACTATTCCAGAAATACTATGGCGAGGAAACCGTGCCATTCAAAAAACATCGCAATTATGGAGAGATGGATCAGTTTTTTGCGTACAATACCCACGATGCAATTTTACCACAGGGAATGTTTCAGGCTGCACAAACACTACTTCAGAGCAGAGGCAGGAAGTTTGGAAGGAAAATGTCTCAATCAGAATACCCTCTTACAAGCCGCATTCGGTGTTCCGAGTGCGGCGCTTTCTATCATCGGAAGGTGCGGAACGGAACGGTCAAATGGGTCTGCTCCAGACACGCAGCAGACACAACCGCCTGCAATTCCGGCTATTACAGTGAGGAACGTATTTACGACGGCATCATCACCATGATCAACAAGCTGCGCTTTTGCGAAGAAGATATCCTTGGTCAGACGATTCAGAAGCTGGAATTTGCCGCCGCAGCCTATAAGCGGAATAACAGAGCAGCCAGCCAGCTCAGTCAGAGCATTGCCGAACTGAACGCAAAGCTGCTTGCACTGGAGCGGCTTCGCACAAAGGGATACCTCGCCGCAGATATTTACCATACGCAGGCGCGGGAGATCCGCCAGCAGCTCGATAAACTGAAAACCGAGCGATACAGCAGCTTTGAGTCCAAGATTCTCACCATGCTGGAAGATGTCCGAAAGCTGAAATCCCTGATTGACGAGCTGGAACAGCCGCTGGAAGTGTTCGACGAGAAGCTGTTCCATGAGATTGTTACCGACATTTGCATCAATCACCATGACGAAATGACGGTAACGCTGCTTGGCGGACTCAGATTTACAGAACAGATTTAAGAGGGACGGGTATGAAAAAGATTCGATATTTACCGTTTGGCTACACCATCCGCAACGGTCAAACCGTGATCGACCAGCAGGAGGCCGAAACTGTGCGCGGCATTTTTACGGCATATATTCACGGGGCATCGCTCAAGGAGATTGCGGAAGATCTCACAGCGAAAAACATCCCATACACAGAGCGAAGCTGCGTTTGGGACAAGGCGAGAATCTCTCGGATACTAGAAAACGCCAAATACACCGGCGATGCTGAATTTGACGCGATCATCGAAGACGCTGTCTACGAGGAAGCGGTCGCAGCCAAAAGCGCACGGCGCTGGAATCGGGCCGTTACAGAATGTGAAGGAATCCGGCAGCTCCGCGACCATATCCGCTGCGGAAATTGCGGCGCGCTCATGCTCCGGCACATCAACTCCAAGCGGGCCGTCCGGGAAAGCTGGACGTGCAGCAACACTGCCTGCGGCCTGCGGGTGCGAATCAGCGATGGTGAACTGCTCCAAAAGGTCACGCTGCTTATGAACCGTATCATTGAAAACGCCGATCTCCTGCTGCCACATGAAATAGTGCGGCGCACAGATTCTCCTGCGGTGCAGGAGCTGCAGCAGCAGATCGCAAATGAGATGTTGCGGGAGCAGCCGGATGAGCAGCGGATCGTAGACCTGCTGCGCGAGATTGCAGGCCAGCTTTATCGGCAAACCAATGCAAAAACACAGATCGCCGCGCAGATTGCCAGAAAACGCGCCGCTTTGATGCACCCACAGGATGCATTCAACAGCGCCTGCTTTTCCAGCCTGATTGACGCCGTCTCCCTTTCCGCGGGAGGCAGCGTCATTCTGCATACAAAGACACAGACCGAGATTTATGAAAGCGAGGATAAACCGAATGGAAGTACAGAAAATCCCAAAGCGGACAGTCACCCTGATTGAACCGAAGAAGTCCATCCTTGTAGACAAGGAGAAATATCACCAAAAGCGAGTGGCGGCCTACTGCCGCGTCTCCACAGACTCCGAAGAACAGCTTACATCCTATCAGAACCAGATGCGCGTTTATACAGAAATGATCGCCGCCAGGAAAGAGTGGGAGTTTGCCGGCCTTTATGCCGATGAGGGCATCTCCGGCACAAGGGCGGACAAACGCCCGGAATTTCAGCGCATGATCCGCGACTGCCAGAACGGAAAGATCGACTATATCATCACAAAATCCGTCTCCCGCTTCGCCAGAAACACGGTAGAGTGTCTGGAATATGTGCGATCTTTAAAAGCACAGGGCATTGGCATCTTCTTTGAAGAACAAAATATCGACACGCTGAAAAACGAGAGCGAATTATACCTTGTCATCTACGCAGGCTTTGCGCAGTCCGAATCCGAGAGCATCAGCAAGCACATCACATGGACCTACCGCAAAAACTTCGAGGATGGGAAAGTGAGCTTTCAGTACAAGCGGCTGCTGGGCTACCGGAAAGGCGAGGATGGCAAACCGGAGATCGTGCCGGAGGAAGCGGCCATCGTAGGACGGATTTTTGAAATGCTTCTCGCTGGACAGCCAGTGGGACTTATCGCGCAGACACTCCAATCCGAGAACATTGAGATTCCCGGAAAGGACCTCAGCTTCAGCAAGAACATGATTATGAACATCCTGCGGAATGAAAAATACTGCGGTGACAGCATTCTTCAGAAAACCGTGACCGTAGACTGCATTTCCAAAACACGCAAAGCGAATCACGGAGAAGCGCCGATGTACCTTGTCGAGAACAGCCACCCGGCGATCATCAGCCGCGACATTTTCCACCGCACACAGGAAGAACTGGCGCGGCGAAAGGCCCTCCGACCAAAATCGGATAAGACGTCTATTACCCAAAGCGGGAAATACTCCAAATACGCGCTGAGCGAGGTGCTGCACTGCGCCGAATGTGGCAGCCGCTACAAGCGTGTGACATGGAATATCCGCGGAAAGAAGAAAATCGTCTGGCGCTGCGTCAGCCGATTGGATTACGGAAAGAAATACTGCAAGGATTCCGTCACAGTGGAGGAAGCCGCCCTGCATGGGGCCGTTGTCCGGGCGCTGAACCGCTTTCACGCGGAGGACGAGTCCACCTACCTCACGCTTATGAAAGCCACCATCGGAGAAGCCATCGGCATAAATGGCGGTTCGGAGGAAATTGACCTACTCACGCGCCGCATCGATGCGCTGAACAAACGGATGCTGGAACTGGTCAACGAAACCGTTGCGGCTGGGAAAGACGTAGAAAGCAGCGAGGATGAATTCAAAAACATCTCCGATCAAATCGAGCAGCTTAACCGCCGCATTGCCGCAATTCAGGAGAGTGTGCGCGGCGATGCCACGCGGCAGGCGCGGCTGGAGGAAATTCAGAGCATCATCGCCAAGCGCAATGCGAATGAAACACAATACGACGACAGCATCGTGCGCCAGATGATCGAGTGCATCAAGGTACATAATGATGGAAAGCTGACGATCATTTTCGGCGGCGGGTATGAGATCGAGGAAACACTATAGAAAGCCAGATCGCAAGACACAGAAAAAACTGGAGGTATGTGCACACTTTTGCAAGAGTTTTCTCTGAGAGGTTGGTATCACATTTTGATACCATCCAGAAAAAACAGATAAATATTTTCTGCAGAGCGAGACTTTGCCGAATTCTCCTGTATAATAAGGAAAACTGACAAAGGAAATAGAGTTATGATTTATTACATTGCAGATATGCATTTTGGACATACGAATGTGCTCCGTTTTGATAATCGCCCATTTTCAGATACCGCGCAGATGGATGATACGCTGATTCAAAACTGGAATGAACGAGTTGCAGATGACGATACCATCTATATTCTGGGCGATGCGTTCTGGAAAAACGAAGAAAACAGTATTCGAATCATCCAGCAGCTCAACGGTCATAAGCACCTGATTCAAGGAAACCACGACCGCGTGAAAGGAAAGCTCCGCCCTTATTGGGAGAGCATCGAGCAGTACGCAGAGGTCAACGATGAGAATCGGCTGGTGATTCTGAGTCATTACCCGATTCTGTTTTATAAGAACCAGCATTATGGCGCGGTCATGCTATACGGTCATGTACATAATACACGCGAGTGGAAACTCGTTGAGAAGTGGAAGAACGAGCAGTGGGCGATGGGCATTCCAAGCAGATTGATCAATGTCGGCTGCATGATGGATTACATGAGATACACACCGCGCACACTGACGGAGCTGCTGGACGCCAACCCGATGCCGGAGATTGCCAGAGATCGCAAGGACGGAAGCGCAGTTGAAAGCGCGGAGCAGCAGAACAAGCGGGAAAGGACGTGGGATCTGAATGAAGGTTACACCGCTGAAAAAACAGAGTAAGAAAAACCAGCGCAAATTTCATGCAGCCAAGCGCGGTTCATGGAACGGCGTCTCCCCAATCACCCGTGTTGTGCAGAGCAAGCGGATTTATGACCGGAACCGCACAAGGCAGGAAAGCCGTCAAAGTGGAGATCGTTGACAGAATCGTGCAGACCGCACAAAATTCCATAAATCCCACAATATCTTTTTTGGTTGCACAGCAGCAACCAGCAGTATGAAGCAGCAAGCTCCAAAAACCTTGCCCCAAAAAGCTGAAACCATTGAAAACACTAGAAAAACCGCTGATATCTTAATTGGTGCAGCTTGCCATGATTGCCGAACACTATAGATGAAATGGCAAAAAAGCCAGTCGTCTCAAGGTGTTCGGCAATTTTTTATTCTCAAAATTCTTTGGTAACTCCATAGATGAAATCACGGATGGCAGGGGTTTTGAACCTCTGCTTTTCCATATTCAAGGAATTTTTGCTGTCAGCGCCCTTTTTCAGAGGGCTGCGGCGGCTGGTTTTCAGAAAAATTGGGGAAAAATCTTTCACAAAGTTATGGGCGCTGGATTGTTGGTTTTCACGAACCAAGTCCAGCGCCTTTTTTGCGCTCAAAAAGGGCGCTAAGAATGGAGGTGTATTGTATGAGCGAAGAAAACACATCGCAGAAAGAAAGATATCTGCGAGAGGTAGAACAGAAGCTCCTGCGCAGAGATTTGGATGCAAAGCTGCTGGAAGATGGGCTGATCCACGTCAGATGGAACGAGAAACCGCTCTGCTCAGTTGACAGAGACGGTATCGTCCGCTTTAGACCGGCAGATATCACAGGACCGGAAGTAGACCGACAGCTTCGAACGGTGATACAGACTGCCGGGCATGTCAAAGAGTATATGCGGATCTTTGAACGAGCGCCCACGCTGAAGGTCGTCGGTCTGGATGATACCTACAAGGTGCTTGCGGATTTCGGTGATGCAGTGCTGGCCGGGCGTTCCTGCAAAACGGGCGCTAAATTTGTGACGTGGGAATGGGACTTCGACCGACAGGGTGTTCATGCCGGGCATTACTTCATGGAAAACTATGAAGCGGCAAAGCAGGACTTCGCCGTCCGTGCCGGTCTTGTGGAAAGCCAGCGCCTTTTTTCAGACGAGCAGATTGCTGTGATTAAAAATGCCTGCGAGTTTGCGCTGGAGGATGACGCGACGCTCTCGTATGCCGAGGAAAAGCAGCTCCACAGTGTGCAGGAGCAGATCGAGCTGCTTCTGCCACAGCAGGAACGGAATCAACACCCCACAATGGAGCAGACAATGTAATATTTCGCAGAGAGCCGGGATTTCTTTTCAGAAGTCCCGGCTTTTTTGCGTTCAGGGAGGAATTTCATGAAACACAGTCAAGAAGAATATTGGCGGCCGCGTTTCCACGCGCCGCCGCTGCGGTCGCACCCAGATCCGCCGCCAACGATACAGTGCAGCTGGTATCCGCACGAGGGCCAGTGTCCGTATATGCGCCTGGCTCTGATTTGCTGGCGCAGCAATGGCGAGTGTACCTTCACGGATATGCAAAAAATTGAAAACCGAGGTGAAAAACGTGTTTGAAGCAACGCTGAAAAACAGGATCAGCGCACATTTCGCGCCGGTCACGATCACGTTCCCAATTCCGGAAGATCAATATGAACAGGCAATTCTGGCGCTGGAAAAAAGTCAGATCGGCGATGCCAGAGTGCAGGACTGCCTGATTGACAATGTTCACGCACCAAACTGCCCTGCTCTGCTCAGAATGACAAACACGATGGCAAACGTGGATGAACTGGATTGGCTCGGAAAGCAGTTGGAGAGCTTCGACCGATATGAACTGCTGCAATTTAATGCGGCGGTGGAGCGATTCGGATTATCCGCAGCGGACGAGCTGATCGATCTTTCCTTCTGCGCCAGAGAGGTGACGGTCGTTTCAGACTTCACCGACTTGGAGAAGACCGGCAAACGCCACTATCTGACTGTCCACGGCGCCTGTGATCCGAAAGAACTGGAAAATCTGGATGGAAAGGAGACGGCTTTGGCGCTGATCTCCGGGCAGCCCGGCTATGTAACGAGATACGGTGTTGTGTATGACAACGGCATGAAGCTGGAGCAGGCGTATGACCGCAAGCATCTGCCTCCGATCTGGATGGCGGAAAACTGCATCCTGGAGCTGAAAATCCGAGCCACAGGTGAAGATGATCCAAAGAAACAGGAGTGGGTGCAGCTCCCGGCAAGCCGGATGAAGCTGGAGCGCACGATGCTTCGCGTCGGGATCGCCTCTTGCGGCGAAATGCAGATGCTGGTCACAGATAGCCGATTCCCGGATGAGGTCAACTGCACATTGGATTTTGAACGCGAATCGCTCTTTGAACTGAACCGGCTGTGCCATGCGTGTTCAAATTTCAAGGAACAGGATTTCGTGAAGCTCGGCGCAGTCTGCCAGATGGCGAAACCGACGTGTGCAGCAAATATCCGCCAGCTGGCAGAAAATCTGGATCAATTCGATTTCGCACCAAATGTCCACACGCCGGAGGAACTCGGGAAGTACATGATACAACAGTCCGGTCATTACGAATATGACGAGAACCTTGAAGATTTCTATAACTATGGTGATTACGGTGTCAAGCGAATACTTCAGGATGACGGTGTATTTGTCGACCGCGGCTATGTTTCCTATCATGGCACACTGACGCTGGAGGAACTGATGCGGGATGATCCGGCAGAAAACTAGGCCGTTTATCCCTTGGATCGGCAGCAAGGAAAAGCTGATCCCGTACATCTGGCAGGTGTTCCCGTCAAACCCGAAGCTGTACTTGGAGCCGTTCGGCGGCGGTGGAGCGCTCCTACTCGGCATACAGCCGAAAATCAGCCGCATGGACATCTATAACGATTTCAACTGCGACCTTGTAAATCTCTTTCTGTGTGCGCGAGAATGTACGATCCAGCTTGTGCAGGAGCTGAAATTCCTGCCGCTCCATTCGAGAGCCGAGTTTGATCTCCTGAAAGAATTTATGAAGCACAAAGAGCTTTTGCAGCAGCGCATTGCAGACGAGCGAAACGCCGTGATGGAGTGCTTTTCTGGTGAGGAACGGGAAGAACTCCTGCAAATCCTGCGGGGGCGAAGCCGCCTGTTCGATGTCCAGCGGGCGGCCGCGTATTACAAGGTCTGTCGCGGCAGTTTCAGCGGCACGACCAGCTCGTTTGGAGTCCGGCCGAACAACCTGACGAACTTTCTTTATCTTTTCGACGATGCATCCAAGCGGCTGCAGGATGTCATCATCGAAAATAAAGACTGTCTGGATATCATTCGAGAACGTGACGGGCCGGACAGCCTGATCTACTGTGACCCGCCGTACTTTGACGCCGAGAG
>CDZT01011375.1_pt1 | contig 134519 bp, 124 predicted proteins | sample 557531 | NCBI WGS metagenome assembly CDZT01 (sample SAMEA3182066, study PRJEB8094) | gut metagenome | biome: human; feature: gut; material: Stool; isolation source: human stools | place: Canada | collected 2013-03-05
GGGTTCGAATCCCTCCGTCTCCGCCAAACAAAAAAGCCAGCAAACAAGCCTTATTCAGTATTTATCGGCTTGTTTGCTGGTTTTTGAAAAACATTTTTTTGTGTTAAAAATTGATTTTTTGCGTTAAAACTTGATTTTTTGATTTAAAATCCAACACGAAATCCAACACGAAATAAATAAATTACGCTTGCTTTTCTGATTTTGAATTGTGGTCAGATTTATTTTTGGAATTTGAGTAGGCGAAAACATTTAAAATTTTCTTTGTGAGTTCATCTGCGTGGTCTTTAAGGGTGTGCTGGTAAATTCTTTGAAGAGTTTCCACATTTTCCCAACCGCCGATTTCTGCTATGTATTTGTCGGGAATGCCTTGTGCGTGGAGTTCTGAGGCGAAGTAATGTCTGAGGGCATGAAACTTAAAGTAAGGAAGTCCTGCCTTATTTCGGCACTTGCGAAAGTGGTTGTCTATAATGTTAGGGTTGCAACCCCAATGTTTCCAGTTAAGGCATTCTTTTATAATTTCACGGTCAAGCGGAATTGTTCTGTTGCCGGCGAAACTTTTCGGAGTGCTTTTCAAACACCAGTTTTTATTTGAATCCTGAACGACCGCCTTACTGATTGAGACACCGAAGTCGGTGAAATCAGTAGGAGACAGAGCAGAAATTTCAGAACGGCGGAGCGAACCGTGACTTGCAAGAAGAATAGGTACTTTGACATACTCGTCTGCAAATTCAAGCAAGGTATTCACTTGTTCGGTTGTAGGCACTTCAATTTCAACCTTTTCTTTTTGAGGCAGACTTATTTGTGACAAGTCAAGCTGACGGTTGTACATATTCATCACGGCATGAAACAAGCCGTAAACATTGCTGACAGTTTTCGGTGAGTGTGTAACCGCAAGCTCGCTGATTGATGCCTGAACAAGCTCGGCTGTTATATTACGCAGTTTCATAGGCATAAGCAACTGCAAATGATTTTTTGCATACTGATTATAGCCTTTGATTGTTGACGGACTTGAAACACCTTTCTTGATGCCTATGTATCTTTCGTATGCCTCTTTAAGCGTGAGGTCGTCATAACTTGCCGAACTTCTCTGTCTGTTGTGGCTGAACTCCATAGCCATATACTCGGCTTCTTTTTTCGTTTTGGCTGTAAATGACTTGTAGTGCCATTTACCGTTTTCGTCTTTGTAGTCGGTAACTAAAACACGATAGTTGCCCGATTTCAGTTTTTTGGCTTTTGCCATAATATCATCTCCTGTAATGTGGTATCGGCTCTTGTTCCACCAAGTAAAAATGCCGACACCCTTTCAATTTTCCTCGTACTGTTCCAGCAGTACGGGGATTTTTTAATTACCAAACCATTTAAAGGCTCGTCTAAATCCTGCTTCTTCTGCTTCAACCACCGTCATTGCGTAGAATTCCCCTTTCTTGCTGATTTTAGTAGAATCATATTGTTGGTCGAAAGGCAAATGATATATTTTTGTTTCACCATACATATCACGACCAATATTACATTTTATACATGGGTAATCATCAACTTCAATATTTTCTCTGAATTTTATACCTAAGTATTTTGCCATTTTCTTAGCCATAGGAGATAGTTGAATATTTGTTATTAAAACTCCCTTAACATTTTCTTTAGGGCAATTGTGCTCAATGCAATAACTTGCCATAGTACCATATAGTTGAGTTATATGTTTTTCATGTATTTCTTTTTTTGAACTCCAATATTTACATTGAACTATCAAAACTTTATTACCTTTTTTACATATCAAATCACGACCTAAATCCTCTAATCCCATATATGAACCGAAATAATCAACAGAGTATCCTGACTGTGAATATCTATATCCAATATACAATTCATAATCACGACCAATTTGCCATTTTGATTTTTTATGAGATGCTTTATAACGGTCTAAAGCCAATTGATTTCTTTCCACGGTAGATAAACTGTTATATTCTTCTTTAGATAAATAGTCACGAGTTGGATCATAATCTGGTAATTCATTGACATCTATAATCGGCAAATCATTATAATCCGTTTCAATAACATCTTGTAACGAGGGAAATAGATTGAGTAGGTACGATAATTGGTATAACGCTTCTTTATTTTTTTCAACCATAGCTTTTGCGTCGTGACGAATATCACGAATGGATTTAACTTTTTTCATCCGTTGCTGATTATATCCCCAGTCAAGTTCTTTAGCTAAATGTTCAAGTCCGTAAGTTTCATAATCAGCTACTATTTTGGTCATATACGGAATTGCTGTCAAATTTGATTGTGCAGATTCCAAAAAGGAAATTTTATTTTTTAGTAGTATAATTTGTTTAACATAGTCAGCATCGCTTATAATATCTGATAGTATTTTGCTGGCACGGTTTCCGGATGGATTGATAGATTTTATTAGTTCATCAACCTGAGCATACTTTCTTTTCAATTTTTCATACTCTAAATTGGTCTTATCGTCCAATCGAGAACTGAGATATTTATTGCTTTTTTCAATCTTTAAAAGTTTAATATTGGTCTCACTTAATGAATTTACATCATAAAGATTTGGCAAAAACTGCTCATATCGCTTATCTATTTTTTTATACAATTCGTCAACTAAATTTTGAAGAGCAATCAATTTTTCAGTAGCTTTGTCTTGACCATATATTTGTTCATTAGAAAGTTTGTATTTTCTTCTAATATATGTGTTTTTAATTTTAGTTGCCAATACCTTCACTAAAATTATAACTATAATAAGTAGCACGACACCTAAAAAAGCTAAGGGTAAAAATAATTCTTTGTCCATAAACATCCTCATTTTATTGACAAATATATGTCAATTGATATAAAATAACATTGAGGATATTTAATTTATCTCTCATCCCTATTTTTTATAAGCCGTCTGTTGGTGCGAACAACAGACGGTTTTCTTTATATATTTGCTTTTGTAACCCATAATATTTACGAGGTGATTTTTAATTATGGATTACAAAAAGTATCAGAAGTCCCGAAATATGTCGTGGGAAATCCTGCTGAAAGAAAATGTACGAGAACTGCCTGTTAATATCGTTGAGCTGTGTCGCAAGCTCGGCATTGCAGTAAAGTATTATGACAAGTTGGAGCAGGGTAATGACGGTAAATGCACAGTTATTAACAATCAGGCTATCATACTTGTACGGCAAGAATGTAACAGACAGCGGAAACGCTTTACCATTGCGCACGAGCTTGGCCATATACTACTCGGTCATGTCGGAAAGTATGAGCTTGTCAACCGAGAAATATCGCCGAATGACAACCCAATTGAGCAGGAAGCGAATGTTTTCGCAAGCAGGCTACTTGCTCCGGCTTGTGTGTTGTGGGGATTAAAGGTCAAAAGTGCTGATGAAATATCTCAGTTATGCGATATAAGTCCAACTGCAGCGGAATACCGCTGGCAACGAATGAAGGAGCTTTACAAGTGGAACAAGTTTTTAATTGCTCCGCTTGAACGGGAAGTTTTCAATCAATTCCAAAAATTTATTTCAGATCAACATCAGGCAAATCCATAAGTCTTTGCAAATCGTCGTCGGTAACGGTTGTTTCCTTAAAACTTCCGTCTCGGGCGGCGGTTTTTATTTTGTAAATATTTTCTCCGTAATTACCGCTACATATTAAATCATTTGAGTAATCAAGTAATTTTTGTTTACCCTGATTGTTTAAAGAGCGATAGGAAGAAATTAGTTTTTTCTCATTGGCATTTAATACTGGATTATTGTTTGAATTGTTAGGAGTTAGTACACCTTTATCAATACTTTCAATGTCTAAAGATAATTCATTAAATATTTTAAGCACAGTATTTACACCTGCACCACCAATACCTCGTTTAAAGATTGTGTCTAAGGTCGAATACGGTATATCAATCTTTTGTGTAAAAGCACGAATGCTTTTATAATTATTTAGAATTTCATTTTTTAGCTGTTCTTCGATAGTCATTATGTTCAACTCCTTTTGTCATCATTATACACGCTATTTGCAAAAATGCAATACAAATTTACGAAATTGCAAAAATTATTTTTAAAAAAGTCTTGACAATTTACGAAATAGCGTGTATTCTTTAATTACAGTAAACGCAATTGCGTAAAAACAGAAAGGAGATAATCTTATGTATCCAAACTTGGAAGCTGAAAAATCAAGAAACAAAGTAACCAACAAGGATATAGCTCGCGTGCTTGGAATAGATGAATCAACGGTTTCTGCTAAGTTCAATTCGTATGACAGGCTTAAATTTTCTGAAGCTAAGGCAATCCGTGATAATTTCTTTCCAACATTACAGGTAGAGTATCTTTTTGATTACAAAACCGCATAAGAACCGACCACATTACAGGAAAATAACTGCAAGGGGGTGAGAAGAATGTTTAAGTTTAAAAAGCGTAAGCGTAAGGAGATATACAACATTGCCAAGACAGCCACATGGGATGTTTTGTGTTCGCTTGACTATACCGAAAAAGCAGAGAAAAAATATCCTGAACACTTATACACAAACGGACGCATGAGATTACTGATCGGAAATTTTGAAGGTCCCGAAGAAGCGCATGCTTTTATCAGAATGTTTAAAAAGTTTGTGGCAGACTTTGAAGAGAATGTCAAAAGAGATAACGGCAGAATGATTTATGTCTTTGAGTATGACCCAAAAGAATAGCCTCCCGAAAACGGAAGGCTGAATCGGATTATTTAATCAATGCAAGAACAGACAGAATAAAAGTTATAACAGACATAACAAAGGACACAGAAGATATAAAGTAAGGCAAATATTGTAAAATCCAATTTCTTCTTCTGAACTTTGCGTATGCAATACCTTTGGCAGACGGAAAAAAGAATGTGTAGATACCTTCTTTTTTTGAAAAAATCAATCCGCAGTCAACGAGTTAGCAATGGTTGTTGAATCTATTATTGCGTTGGGCAACAAACTCGGAATGTTTGACAATGGGGGAGATGACAATGAAGATGATTAAAGTAAAAATTGATACCTTAATCAGAAAACTTGAAGAAATCAAGGCAAGCGGACACGAAACGGTGCATTTGTCTATTGTTGATGGCGAACCAAGGCACAAAATCCCTGCTCATATTGACCTTGATGCAGACAAGGATTTTCGTTGTGTGCTCGAGGTGAGAAAGTGAACCGAATTACAGTAAGGATTGATGACCTAATCAATCAGCTTCACGAATTAAAACGAGAAGGTGCTGAAAAAGTTCTGCTCGAAATTGAAGAAGGTGTTGCAGACCCCGAGGAGAATTGTCCGAACAGGATAAATCTGATGCCTGCATATCATCCGAGTGAAATTTTTTTGGAAGTTTATGAAAGCGACTAAAGCAAAAGTCGATACCAGATTACAGGACTAAATAACGAAAGGGTGAGAAGAAAATGCCGAGAAAATTAGCTAAGCCCGAGGACCAAATGAAAAGACAGTTGATTGCCAACATCCAGTACGAAGCAGAAATCAGGAGTATTGACCGTGAAGGACAGGCTCTTGTGGCACATTGCTCTGAGGGTACATACAGGAAAAGAATTAAGGATCCGGGTACTTTTACGGTAGAAGAGTTATCAAGGCTTGCGAAAAAATTCGGCATACCTATTCAAAACCTTTTTAAGGCGAGGGTGGTAGCTGATGAATGACAAAACACTTGACGAACTCAATGACATGGCCAAAAGGTGGATTGACGGAGAGGTTAATCATCTTGAAGTTGTGTCATTGAAATTGTTTGACCGTTTGTTGGTGCTGGAACTCGCCAACGCATACAGTATGTGTAAGGTTGGTTTGTTATCTGAGGAGTACACTGCCGCATATAAGCTGAAATTTTTTCAAGAGTACCGAGAGCTGAAACTCAAGATGGAATTTTTGCTTGTCCAACAGGAACAGCAGATTGACTCTGTAAGGAGTGCAAGTGTAACGCTTTCGGAAGTTTGCAAGGAATACGGCAAAGATGAGGTTGACCTCGTCAAGCTGTGCGAATTACAGGCAAAGGCAATTGATGAGCTGACACATGAGAATGTACATATCAAGCTATGGAACTCAGTCAGAGCATACAAAAAGCCTAAAGATTACGCAAGACGGCATATGAGCAAGATTGTTGACGAGCTTATAGAACGGTTCGGTAGTAAGGTGCCGTTTGAACAGGTTGTTATGTCGTATCTCAACGCTTGTCTTAAAGACAACCGAAAAGAAATGTGGGAACAGTTGACAGGCGACGATTACCCCTCAAAGGCAAGACAGCAGCTGCCGGTTAAGGACGGTAACGCAAAAGGTGAGCTTGAATCAATGAAGAAACATTACGGCGTGAGAGCCGAAAGAAAAATTGTAAAGGAGAACAATAAAAATGATTTTCAGAAATTGGAAGAGCAAGGGAGAGTACAAAGCTAATTGTGCTAAGCAGGAACAAAGCATCAACAGACTTAATGAAAGAATTGATGACTCAGAAAATGTTGAAGCTATCCAGCTCGGAATTATTGACCGACTCAAAGCAGAGAACAACGAACTCAGAGCCGAGATTGAAAGGCTCAAAACAGAAAATCTGACACAGGGCTTTGAGTGTGTCGGAGTATCGGCAATATGAATGTAATTGTAATTATTTGTATCGTCTGCCTTGTTTATCATATCATCTTTAAACTTGCGAAGGTGATGTATTTAATATCGCTTGACGATGAAGAAAGAATGATATGCCAAATATACTGCATTTGGCCTAATTGGCTAACCATATTTGCGACTGTTGATATACTTATGAGATTTATTCTTATCATTGATGTAGGCATATTGTGCATATGGGCAATTATGGCTCTATTGTCTTAGTAAGGAGATTTTTGTAATGGAGAGAAAACCAACATTGACTACGATTGCAATTGAAAAATTGCATCCGCACCCCAACAACCCTCGTAAAGTTATCGGCGATGTGTCGGAACTTGCCGAAAGCATTAAGGCGAACGGCATTCTTCAAAACCTCACGGTGGTGCCGATGAATGACGATTGGACGGAGTTTACCGTAATTATCGGACACAGAAGATTAGCAGCGGCAAAGCAGGCAGGATTAACTGAACTGCCGTGTGCAGTTGTTGAGATGACTGAAAAGGAGCAGTTATCTACAATGTTAACCGAAAATATGCAGCGGTCAGATTTGACAGTTTATGAAGAAGCAAAGGGCTGTCAGCTGTTGCTTGACCTCGGAGATACGGTCGCAGAGGTTGCCGAAAAGACAGGCTTTTCTGAGAGCAAAATAAGGAGGAGAGTAAAACTCTGTGAGCTTGATGAAGAAGCTTTCAAGGAAAGTCAGATCCGACAGCCTACATTGCAGGATTATGAAAAGCTCAACAAAATCGAAGATATAGAAGAACGCAATGCATTATTAAAAACTATCGGCACAAATAATTTTAACAATGCAATTTATGCCGCAGAAGCAAAGCAGGAACGCAAACACACTCGTGACGAAATTGAGAAAATTTGTAGCGATAAAGGACTGGTCATGTGTGAAACACCCACACCGGAAGGATATAAATATGAGGGATATTACGACCTCTCAGGGCTTAAAGATAAATCTTTTAATGACGACAAAAAGCGTATGTACTATATGTCGGCGTACAGCAATGATATTAGCGTTTATGTTGAAATTACAAAAGACGATAAAATAAAAGCCGACGAAGAAGACGCCAAAAGAGAATCCGAAAGGCAGATGCGCAATGAACTGCGGGCGCAGGGAAATGAAATCGACAATCGCTGTAAAGCTCTTAGAGAGGGTTTTATGATGTCCGCAAATTTCAATGACAATGACAGTAAACAAAATTTGATTGCATACATAATGTATGCAATGTCTGTGAGCAGCGGATATGAAGATGGTGCTCTGCTTAAAATTGCCGGACTTAAATACGATGAAGGCGAATGTATAAACCTTGACGATTGTCTTGCAGACACAGGTAAAACGCTTATGGCTATGGCCTATGCGTTTTTCAGCGGCTTTTACGATAGTAGCTATATTGATTTTTCATACTATGAGGGTATTACTCGTAACATCAACCCCGAACTAAACAGATTTTATAATCTGCTCGTCAAACTCGGCTATGTGATGAGCGACGAGGAGATACAGCTCCGTGACGGCACACATCCGATTTTTACATCCAGTGAAGTAAAATAAACTAAATAAGTTAATCACGCTCTGCACAGCGAGATTATATATATCTCATTTTATACCTATACCTACTTTTCTGAATATTACCATTATCTCAGACAGGTGCAGATGTCTGAGATGATTTTAAGGAGCAAAAATATAGATGCAGGATGGTGTTTTGCTTGGACAATAAGGATTACGATAAAAAGAACTTGTTTGCAGATTATTATGCTAGTGACGAGTGCAAAAATCCAGACAGTTACGGAACTGTATGTGTAAAATGTGGAGAGTGCGGACGCACTTTTACAAAAGATGGAATTTTAAAGGAGAATGAAAATAATGGCAAAAAAGAGGAAGATAATACAGGATACATTACCCAAGCTACTCGTCATTCTATGCTTGTATCATTGAGCCGTGAAATCAATGTGATTTCAGACGAAAACGCAGTTTTATACGACACAATAATCAAATTGTGCCAAAAGTTCTTTCCTGAAAAAAACAACCAAAAATTTTGCGCTCAATGTAAGATTATGGAGAAAGGAGCTTATGCACCTAATCCTATTGATGATCCAACCACACCCTACATAGAATCTCACATACTGAGATTAGAAATGCTTGCAACCGGAAATATGGAGCTAAAAGACCAAATTGTTAAAATGTGCCGGCTGTTACTTGAGGAGAAAGACAATGACAAAGGCAATGACAGAAGTAAAACTTAAACCTTGCCCGTTCTGCGGTAGCGAAGATTTTGTACTGGGGTTTCATGAAGGACATAACGAAATGAGAGTCAAATGTAAAAGGTGTAAAACTTTGTTTACAATATTTGACACTCCCGAAAATGCCCCGAAACTGTGGAACAGAAGAACATATTGCTATCAAGCCGAAAGAGCCGTACAGAATATGACTGCCGAAAAAGCAATTGAAGTGTTGAATGAAATCGGCGAAGAAACAAACATTGAAGATACGCTGAAAAATTTGAGCAATTCCAATACATTTACCGCTCTTAAACTTGCCGTCCATGCTCTTGAAAAGCAAGTGGCAAAAAAACTTAAAGAAGTGACACGCACAAGTAGTAATAAAAAGAGCAGAGTAAAAGCGTTTGAACATAATTATAACCGCCAGAATTGGCAAGATCCGGTGCCGATACCCGAGCACAAAGAATGGCAATGGACGGACTATCAATGCCCCATTTGCAACGCCCTCATCAAAGAGGGCAGACCTGAATTTTGCTGGCGTTGCGGACAGGCTTTTGACTGGTCAGATGAAACGGAAGGTGAAAAATAATGAAAAAAGGGACAACAGTTGAAAGCGGATATGATGTTGAGGGACGCTGGCATTTGAAAATCAAAAAAGCTAAAGGCAAGTTTACGCTCGACGAAATAATTGAAGCGGCGAAAGAATGGGAAGAAGATTATTATGCCGTGATAATTAAAGCAATGGGCGATGAGACAGCACAGTATTACGATGATGACCTTGAGGGGGATTGCGTGACGCTGTATCGTGCCACGGATTTTATCAGCAAAGAGGCGTAAAAAATGAGGAAGTATGAAGCAGTTTATAGTTCTGATGTGCTTGATGAAGTTGCAAACGGTGAAAGAATTTTATTGATTGACAGAGCAACAGAAAGTATTAACAGTTTAGACGAAATAAGCACAAAAGATTTAGCGATTGCAATAAAAGATGAAAACAAAGATAACAGATATGAGTTTTACAAGGAAGTGAAATAAATGAGTGAAGAAAAAAAGAAACGAGGTCGCAAGAAGAAACTCGACCGAATAGACAGGATGTGTCTTTACTGTGCCGATTACAACGCAAAGCACGGCACAAGTTACAGCTATGGCCAGTTTGTTGCGCAGATAGCCGCAGGAAAAATTAAAAGACTTGGATTACACGACTATGAGGGAGGTCTTACAAAATGAGTGAAAATAAAAAACCGGTTGCAGCGGAAATGCAGGACAAGCCGGCACCGGCAGAAACATTGACCTGCCGCTCTTGTAGGGAATGCCGAGGGTACAAGTTCTGCGCAAGCAGAAGCAGGGATTATCCTTGCAGTTGTTTTATAAAAAATGAAAGGTGACTACATATGAGAAGAGAAGATAAAAAATTTATAAAAAGTCAGATTGAAAACTTAAAAGAATCCTCAAACGAGAATTTTATGACAGTACTTATGCAGGTTAATTATCTTAATCTTAAATTATTCAGAGCTGAAAAAGGCTGCAAAAAGCTCAGAGAAGAAAACAGAAGATTAAGAGCAGAAAATCAGATGCTCGAAGACAACATGGGAAATCTCTTGTGTACAAGAGAGGAAGAAATGAAGTACAACAGAGTGCTTAATGAAAACATCACAAAGCTTGCTGAGGTCAACGCACTTATGGCAGGTAAGCTCTCGGTGTATGAGCCTATTAAGAAGGCTGAATCTCAGCCCGATGAGACGGCTGACACAGTAAGAGAGTCAGATCCGGCAGAAAAATAATCAAGGCAACTCCCTTGCTACATGCGAAATCCAATTTTTAAATCAAGAAATCAAACAAAATTCACAGTTTTCATATTCAAAAACTAAAATCAAAAAACAATGACTTCTTTTTTCGATTTTAGCTGTTACAAGAAGAGCCGAGGTTCTGTACCCGAAAATAACGATCGGCGAGGACTGAGCCGAGGAAATCACGAAAGTGATTGGAACGGATTAGACGAGTGGAAGTTATTTGAGGAACAGTACAGAACAACGAGGCTTGACATATTGCAATAAAATTAAGAACGCACAATTGCAGAGTAGCAAGGTTTGCAAAAAGCAGTAGCTCAAGTGGTCAGATTGGGCTACTGCTTAGTTATATATATCAGCATTAAAATTCCGAAACAGAATAATAATCAGTCATAATTAAAGGAGCTGAAATGCTCCTTTCCTATCCTGCTCAAATGATTATTTAAGTCGGGAAAACAAGAATAATATACTATAATAAAAGGTTATGCTATGTACACTTATAAGAGAACAATCAAAAGCGGAGATATGATTGAGGTTGAATACTATCAATCAATCCGAAAAATCGGAAAAAACTACGGCGGTAGGAAATCAAATAATTCTTTAAGTCCTGCCAAGATGAGAAAGGCAAACAAGCTCCGTGCAGTCAAGCGTATGCAGAGGCTAATAAATGCAAACTTCGGGAGTGGTGATTTCTTCTGTCGCTTTTCTGCTCCTTACGGAACATATGAAAGCGAAAAAGAATTTCGTGCCGAGGTAGGCAAGTGGCTTTACCGAATCAATTACCGCAGGAAAAAGCAGGGCAAGGGCAGACTCAAGTACATAGCGTTTATTGAATGCGGCAAGTCGGGTAAGAACTGGCACATACACATCATCGTAAGCAAAGAGGACAGGGAACTGTTGTCTGAACAATGGCCCTACGAAAACGGTCAGAACTTCACACCGCTCTACAAAAATGAAAATTTTAAAAAGTTGGCTGAGTACATAACCAAAGATTTGACCGGCAAAGAAGATGTTGATGCCGCACAAAAGCGAATGATGACAAGCCGAAATCTTACAAAGCCTGAATCGGTCACACGAAAGGCGAAAAGAAAAGAAATCAGAGCGCTTGAGCGTGGAGAGATGATTGAACCGCCCGAAGGGCATTATCTCATTGAGGACGATTACTCAATGAACTACTCTGACATAGGCGGTGCAAAGTGGTATTTTTGCTTTCTGCCGATTACGCAGAGGCGAAAATGGTAAATAATGGTAAATTCAGGCTGTGCGATGTACGGTCTTTTTGGGTTGCACAAAAATGAAGTATGCAGCGGAATAGATACAAAATCAAAGGAGAGGTAAAATTGAAGGAAAACAAAGCTATATGTCCGTTTTACTCGTATGACAGTCAAAGTAAAATTTGCTGTTTCGGGGCGGTTTTCAAAAGCAAGAGCACAACGCTGTTCTTTGACTCACCGCAGGACAAGGAAAATCACTTTGACAATTTTTGTGGCAGCTACTGCTGGAAGGGCTGTCCGCTGGCACAGACGATCAGCAAAGATTTGTAAAATATCAATCTTTTAAAAACATAATATGCAAAAATTTTAAATCAATTCATAAATTTTACTTTCGTCACGGTTTTGCCTTATGGTAAAGCCGTGTTTTTGCATACAAATATTGGCCTCGGAAAAAAGTGTACAAATTTGGTATTAAAGTTTTAACTTTTTTGCGTGAAAGAAAAAAGCTAAAATTAAAGCACGAAACATGTACAAAAAGGCGGTGAGTTGGTGAGTCAAAAAACTGACTTGAAAGGACAGCAGGCAGAATTAAATGAGCAAAAAGCGATTGACTGGGTGCAAATTAAAGCTGAATATATCAGCGGCACAATGTCTGCTTCAAAACTTGCTGAAAAGCACGGAGTGAGCGTGTATGCCATACGAAAAAGGTCGGGGAAAGAACGCTGGCAGGAGCTGAGAAAACAGAATCAGAGCGAAACCGCAAGTAAGATAGCCGAGAAAATCAACACGGAGAAAGTGAAGAAAACCGTCAGAGAGATTGACAGGGTTGTGTCTGTTGCCTCTAAGCTCATTACAAAGCTAAACAGAGCCGTGAACGAGCTTGACAAGGACGAGGAACTCATCAAAAAGAAAGTAACGGTTAAAGCCGAAAAAAGCGAAGACGAGAAAACCGCCACAGCGGAAGAAGAATACAGATACGATTATGCTAAACGCAAGACACTTGTAAACACAAAGAAAGCAGCGGAAATCTCAAAGAGTCTGCTCAATGTCCGTGACATACTCGCAGATTACACGACGGAACAGGACGAAGAAAACGCTCTCGGCATTATAGAAATCCCGATGCAAGAAGTTATGCAACCGCCCGAAGATGATGAGCAGGACGGTGAAAGCGTTGAGTAAGAAAGTCATATGGACTCCTCAGCCAAAGCAGAAAATCGCGTTGAGCCGTGGCGAAGATGAGGGGTTATACGGCGGTGCTGCAGGTGGAGGAAAGACCGACTATCTCGTAGTAGAGGCGGCAAGGCAAGTGAATATTCCCGAATACAGAGGGCTGATACTGCGTAGGGCTGTGCCTGACCTTGCACGAATTATTGACCAGACAAGGGCAATCTATCCGTCAATTGACAGGGGGGCAAGGTACAACGCAACAACAAGAGTGTGGACCTTTTCGAGTGATGCACAAATTAAGCTCGGCTCTTTATTTCGGACGAATGAAAAATATAAATACCAAGGACAGCAGTACGATTTTATCGGCTTTGACGAATTAACGCAGTTTACATTTGACGAATACAGCTATTTAAAATCACGAAATCGTGGTAACTGCAAGGCTACGAAGGTGTATATGCGGTCAACTGCCAACCCCGGCGGTGTTGGCCACGGCTGGGTCAAGCAGTATTTTGTGACTGCCGGAACTCCGGGCGAAACTATCTGGCTCAGTGACAAGGTAATTATGCCTGACGGCACGACCAAAAATTATTGGAGCAGTAAAGTGTTTATCACGGCAAGTGTGTTTGACAACAATGCCTTGATGAATAACGACCCCGATTATGTCAAGCGACTTGCACAGCTGCCCGAGGCGGAGCGTAATGCCTTGCTCTACGGCTCGTGGGATAGTTTTGAGGGACAGGTGTTTACTGAGTGGATAGATAACCGAGAGCATTACAAAGACAGACGGTGGACACATGTTATTGAGCCGTTCAAAATTCCGCAAAGCTGGCGAATTATACGCTCATACGACTGGGGATATACAAGACCGTTTTCAGTCGGTTGGACTGCCGTTGACCAAGACGGGAGATTTTACCGCATAAGGGAACTGTACGGCTGCAAGAAGAATCAGCCGAATACAGGTGTACGCTGGCCAATCGAAAAAGTGGCGCAGGAAATCCTTGCGATCGAAAACAATGACCCTCAGATTAAGGGCAGACAGATTTATGGTGTCGCCGATCCGGCTATTTTTGCAGAACAGGGCAGCGGAAAAAGTCAAGCCGCAACACACGCACAGTTGGGTGTGTTCTGGAACAAGGGCGACAATGCAAGACTTGCCGGAAAAATGCAGTTTCATTCACGACTTGCATTTGATGAGGAAGGCTATCCGATGTTTCAGTGTTTTAACACCTGCACAAATTTCATCAGAACAATTCCGAATCTTGTATACTCGCAGATTGACACCGAAGATATTGACACCGAGGGCGAAGATCATATTTATGACGAACAGCGATACGGCTTTATGACCTCAATAATCACACCGAAAGAAGTTGTTTTGAGAAATGCAAGGGCATTTGACCCGTTAAATATGAGCCAAACACGATATTACAGATAGGAGATTACAAAAATGAGCAAAGTTAAACGAGATGAAAACGGAATGATTATGCCGGTTAAAACTACATATCCAGCTCTGACCTCTAAAAAATCAAAGCTGAGCAATGTTTACGGCAGAGGCGATAAAACTGAAGAAGAACCGAAATCAGCCGAACAGACGGAAAAAGAGAACGAGAGCAGCGGAAAGCCGATAGGACTTGACGAAATACATGAGGCTATGCAGACCTTCCGCAAATATCAGAACAGTAAAAAAACATATGACGAAAGGTTTAAACAGGCATTTAAAGAATATAATCTGCTTTATACAGAGGCAACAGCACCGCAGATTAAAACGGACGATAACGGCAGACCACGAAAGGTGCTTATACCTAAGCGCAAAGGAGCTCAGGCACTCAATGTAATCATGAACAAGCACGCTGACGCAATGGATAACTACCCCGAAATCATTTGTCTGCCTCGAGCACAGGACGATGAACAGGCTGCAAAGACACTCAACAGCGTTATTCCTTGTATACACAAACGCAACGGATTTATAAGGACCTACTCAGATGAGCAGCTTGATAAGTTTGTAGGCGGTTGCGGTTGTTACGCCGTATTATGGGACAAGACAGCGGAAAACGGACTGGGTGACATTGCTATCAGCCGTGTTGATATTTTGAATCTCTTTTGGGAGCCGCATATTGAAAACATACAGGACAGTGCCAATGTATTTTTTGCCCGATATTATGACGAGGAAGGAATCAGAAAGGTATATCCCGAGCTTGAAAGCGTTTCGACTGCCTCTCTCGGACTGGTTGAGCATGAAACATATGACAACAGCAATAAGTCGAATGATAAAGTTATCTTGATTGACTGGTACTACAAAAAGAATGGCGAACTGCACCTCTGTAAGTTCGTCGGTGAACACATTCTCTACTCTTCGGAAAATGAGGGTAAGCCTATTTATGACCACGGCAAATATCCGTTTGTACTTGAACCGATGTTTCGACTGCGAGATACTCCCGTTGGCTTCGGCTTTATGGATGTTGTGAGAGCACCACAGAATCAGCTTGACGAACTCAAACACGATATGCTTGTCAACATAAAAGTCAATTCACAGCCGAGAATTTACTCAAATACAGCTGTCGGAGTGAACAATGACGATATGACCGACCTTGACAAGACGGTTATTGAGGTCAACGGACAGTTACAGGGGAACATTGCACCGGTCGAGTCAAAGGAGCTTGCCACGGGTGCGTGGAGCTTGTACGACAGATTGTCGAACGAAATCAAAGAAACCTCTGCTACTAATGACGCAAGCAACGGAGCGAGTGCGGCAGGTGTTACGAGCGGTTCGGCAATTGCGGCATTGCAGGAAGCAGGCGGTAAAGTAAGCAGAGACTCAAACAAGCTGGCACAGGAAGCAATGACGGAGCTTGCACAGCTTGAAATTGAACTGATGAGGCAGTTTTATAATCTGCCGAGAATATTCAGAATTACAGGGGAAAACAATCAGACAACCTACGAGGAATTTGATAATACAGACCTCAGAAAACAGCCGTTGACATATACAGACACAGACGGTCAGACGGTAAACTATACCGACGAGGACGGCAACATACTTGAACGACTGCCGATTTTCGACATTGATGTAAAGGCGCAAAAGGCAAGCCCGTTTGCAACTGCCGCACAGAATGAAATGATGATGAATCTATTTCAGATGGGAGCGTTCAATCCGCAGGCGGCAGACGCCACACTCGTCATGCTTGACGGCATGACCTTTGAAGGCAAAGAAAAACTGATTGAAAAAATCAAGCAGAATCAGACCTTGTCTCAGGCAGTGCAGGAACTTTCAAACAAGGTGCAGATGTTGGAAGCAATGAATGCAAGCAGAACAGCGGCAGATGTGCAGAATGCTATGCCGAGTGAAAACGCACAGCAGACACCGCCACAGACAAGCGAGGTAACAATGTGATTGAAGTAACATTGATTGACTGCGGAAATCAGATGTATTTTGAAAGCAAAGGACACGGCTCACATGATGTGTGTGTTGCCGTGAGTGCTTTATGCTCTGCATTTTTGCAGTATGTCAGAGAAATGCAGGACGAAAACAATGTGACGATAGTCAATGAAAAGTATGAGCAAGGTCACACGGAATCAGAGTTTTATATCATCGGCTCAGATGCCGAAGTACGCAATGGCATAAAAGCAATATGGACAGGGCTTGAACTTTATGCCAAAAATTTCCCCGATGAAATAGATTTAAACTATGATGACGGCAAACCGAAATAAAGTTTAAAATCAACAAGAGTTTTAACTTTTTTTGAAAAATTAAGGTTGATATAATTAAAACATAAGGTCGCAGTAGTGGGACTGCATTAAGGCCTGACACCTTGGAAAGACGAGAGAGACACCGCGGATAGACGCGAGAAATGAGGTTCTTATGAACGACAAATTTTTAGATCTTATCGTAAATCTGCATGACGGCGACACAGCAGGCGCAGCTGACGGCGGAGACGGAAACGGTGAGAGCGGTGTTGCCACAAGCACCGAAAACAACATAAGCCGCGAAACGAGAGAGAGAGCTGAGAGAATCGGCATAGGTGACGACCTTATCGACGATTATAACAAGGCTTTTGGCAACGGCAATCAGAATCAGAACAATAACGCAGAAGGCGAAAACAACAGCACAGACACAGACGACGAAGAAAACTTAGAAGAAGAGTTTGAAAAGCTGATTAAAGGTAAATTCAAAAATGTGTATCAGAACAGAGCGCAGTCTTTGTTTAAGGACAGAATGTCAACCAAAAACAAGCAGATTTCAGATATGCAGAAAAGAGAAAGCACCGGCAATCAGATTTTTGCCCTTATCGCAAACAAGTACAATGTACAGCCCGATGACCTTGACGGTCTCCTCAAAGCCGTAACAGAGGATAAGGATTTGTTTGCGGAAAAGGCTCTTGCCGCCGGAGTAACGACAGAAGAGGCACGCAACGATTTCTTCAATCAGCAGAAAACAAATGCACAGGAAGAAGAACTCGAAACCCTCCGCAGAGAAAAAGCCGCAAGAGAACTTGACACACATTTGAGAACAATTGCAGCGGAAACGCAGAAGGAATTTCCAAACTTCAACCTTGAAGATGAGTTTCAGAATCCCGCATTTCGCACAGCTCTTGACTTTATTGCTCAGCAGAGGAATGAGCAGAACGAAAAGACAGGTCGCAATGATGAAATTTACGATTTGACTGCCGCATACAAAATGGCGCATTTCGACGAATTGCAGAAAGACCTTGTAAAGCGTTCAAGTTCTGCCGCAATCAGTGCGGCGGCACAGTCAATTCAGAGTGGTGCAAGACGACCGACTGAAAATGCGGTCAAGAAAAGCGGAACAACCTCTCAGAGAAAGAGCGTGGCTGATATGTCTGACGCTGAATTTGATGCCTTTTACGAAAAAGTAAGACGAGGCGAGGCACACCTCTAATGCCTTGCCGAAAGGAAGGTACGACAATGAAAAGCAAGATTATTAAGCTTATTATCAATATCCACGGTAATACGGTTGACGCAGGCGGTGTAAACAAGTCAAACGGCTATGTTTACAATGCTTACGGCAACACAACATCAACCTCGGGAAATGATTGGACTCCCGAAAAGGCTACATTCTATCACAAAGTATTCCTCCGCAACCTGACAGCGAAATGCGTTCACGGTCAGTTCGGTGAGCATGACACAATTCCGAAACAGTCGGGCAACATCTACAACAAGAGAGGTATTTCACCGTACCCGACTGTTACAACACCGTTGCAGGAAGGCATTACTCCTGTCGGTAACAAAATGAGCTTCTACTACGTTGAGATTGCGGTGAATCAGTACGGCGCATATACACCTATCACAGACTGGGCAAGTTTCTGTAGCCGTGATAATGTTATGACTAAGGACAGTGAGGAGCTTGCTTCACAGGCAGGACGCTCAATTGAAGAGATTGACCGTGAGGCTCTTAATGCTGGTACAAGCGTAATCTATGCACCGGCTGTAGGCTCTGACGGTGCGGTTACAGAGGTTGCAAGCCGTGCGGCAATTACGGCGAACAGTAAGCTCACAATTGACACAATTTTCAGGGCACTCAATTACCTTGAATGTCAGAACGCTGAGCCTATCGGCGAAAACTATGTCGCTGTTGTACATCCGAATGTTAAGTACGACATTATCAGCAACAAGGATTTCATCAGCGTAGTTAAGTATGCTCACGCTGACAAAATCTTCAAGGGCGAAATCGGTACAATTGGCAATGTTAAGTTTGTACAGTCAAACTTTGCAAAGGTGTTCAAGGGTGCAGGCGCAAGCAAGATTGATGTTTATTCAACTCTTGTGTTCGGTAAGGACGCATATGTTACTGTTGAGATTGAGGACGAAGGCACTCAGACTATCGTTAAGGGCTTTGGCTCGGGCGGTACATCTGATCCTCTTGACCAGAGAGCAACACAGGGTTGGAAAACTACCCACGGCGTCGGCATTATCGGTCAGACAAGAATGGTGAGAATTGAAACAGCTTCATCTCTCAACACCGTAGCACAGACAGCTTCTCCGGCTGTAGCATAATCGGGAGGTATATAACCTATGTCAACAACAAAGAAAGCCGCAGAGACGGCAGAAAATACAGAAGTATCGGCAGCGGAAACTACTGCCGATACTGCAACAACTGTAACAATTGAAAAATCTCAGCTTGATAAGCTCCTTGGAATGTATGACGAGTTGCAGGAACTCAAAAAGAGTATGCCGACAGACAGCAAGGCAGAGAAAATCAAGCAGGACAAGGAACTTGTAAAGCTGATTGAAAAGGCAAACAAGGAAAGTGAAGAACTTGTTGAGTACATCGCTCCGACCGGTTCAATTAAGTCAAACAAGAATATCGAGGTCAATATCAACGGTGTGCAGTACACCGTGCCGAGAGGTGTTAAAACGAACATCCCACGCAAGGTTGCGGAGATTATTGACAACTCGATTAAGCAGGCTGAATTTGCACAGGGCGTGCAGGACAAGGCTGCCGAGATTGCCCAGCAGGCAATTGCCGAGGGCAGAATTTAATTTAACAGCAAGGGATAAATTGTTCTCCTTACAAAAAATTCGCAGAAGGGCGGGGGCGGTAGCTTCCGCCCTTTTGCATACACAGATATTTGAGAGGTGATTATATGACACTTGACAAGGTTATTGAAAGAGTGAGGAAGCTTAAAAGCGGATATGATGTGTCCGATGAGGACATTATAAGCTACATTAACGAGGCGGAAATGGAAATTATCAGCAATGTAATAAGTAATCGTGAAGGCGATAACGAGATTGTAGGCACATATGGTAACTATCAGCTTGATACAGACAGAGGGTTTGAACTGCTTGTGCCAGCTCCGTATGACCGTATATACGAGGCCTATTGTGCGGCACAGATTGACAGGGACTACGAAGAGGCTGAAAGATATTCCGTTGATATGAGCGTATATAATCAGCTGAGGCAGGATTTTGGAGTGTGGTGGTTCAGAACGCACCCACAAAAGAAACGATATAACTTTCACATTGGTTAAGAGGTGACAATATGCTACCCGAATTAAACATACCGAGGAGAGATACAACGAGTATCAGTGTGTTCAGAGGACTTAACAGAAGTCCGAACACAGGCTTTTCGAGGGTTTCAAGCTCATCAAGCAGTATTTACACAGAGTTCAAAGACCTTAAAAATATGACCTCTGATAAATATCCGCAGCTTGCGCCGAGAGCAAACCGCTCACGAATCTGCTCTGACACGGAATTAAAAATAATCTCAAATCTGTTGTCGGCTAACTCAGGGCTTATTTATATTGACTCTGACAAAAATCTGCATATTGGGGCAGAGGTCACAAAGATTGATGAGATTGACCGGACAAAACAACATCATATTGTGTTGTTCGGCAATAAAATTGTAGTTTTCCCCGAAAAATTTTCGGTTAATATGAGTGACAAAAATGTGACTGCAATTGACTGTCAAAATAAAAATTTGAATACGAATATCGGCTCAAGCAGCAACTTCCCAATTGATAGACAAAACTATGATTATGCCTATTTGAATTGCTCAATTACAAGAAGTCATTATGATGCATCGACAAACAAAAATTACAGACCAAAATTAACGCTATATACTAACCTTGATTTGACAGACGAAAAATATCAGCTTGCCGATAATCGCGATATGGTGAATATATTCGGGTTAGACAGTATCAAAATTGGCATGGTAGTTGAAAGTTATAACAGCTTTTATTCCGTTATCGGAATTGAAAAGAAGGGCAGTACCTATAAGAATAATAGGCTTGTGAGATTTAAAAAGTTATCCCAAAAGTTTAATTATACGACAATAAGAGCCACCCTTATAGGCATTGGTATACGGGCGGGAGATTTTGTTAAAATCAGCGGATTGACAAATGAGATGGCAAGCGGTGCCTCGGATTATGTTGACGGCAGTTATATTGACAATCTTAATAACAAATCATACAAGGTTTATTATGTTTCAAAAAATGAGCTTGTCATCAAGTGCGAGCTTGAATCAAGCGTGCCGTACACAGGTACAGTCACAGTTGAAAGAATCTCTCCCGATTTTGATGAAGGAAAAATCGTTGAAATGCAAAACCGTTTGTGGTGTTGCTCCTCCGACAAAAACGAAATTTATTGTTGTAAACAAGGTGATGAGCGCAACTGGCAGGCATACGGTGACGGCATAAGTACAGACAGCTGGGCTATGACCTGCGGTAAAGAAGGAAAGTTTACAGGGATTGCAACACGGGGCGACAGTATTATATTTTTCAAGGAAAACTACGCTCTGAAAATTTATGGAACAAAGCCGAGTAATTTTACCCTTGCAGAATACAATGTGCCGGGAGTCGAAATCGGAAGCGAAAAGAGCCTTGTGAATATTAACTCAACCTTGTTTTATCTTGGCCATAACGGTGTTTATGCCTATCAGAGCGGTAGCTTGCCGGCACTCATCAGCGAAGAATCTTTGTGGGGGCATACTTATAAGAACGCAGTCGGCGGTCGGCATGGAAATAAGTATTATATCTCAGCCGAAAGAGATGACGGAGAACAGGAACTTCTTGTTTACGATACCGACAAAGGCTTGTGGCACAAGGAAGATGACACAAAGATGATTGACTGCACAACATACAACGGTGTGCTTTATTGGCTTGATTATACCAAAGAAAACATTATGTGTCCTGATAAAGCGGACAATCTTCTTGTTGACAATACAAAATATGAATATCAACAGGAAGATTGCTTTGAGTGGTCCGCAGAAACAGGCGACCTTTACGACAGCGAATTTAATGTAAAGAATATCGGCAAGATACGAATCGGCATTAAAGCCGAAAAGGGAGCAAAGGTCAGTTTGTTTGTGCAGTACAAGGATAACGGCGAATGGCGGAAAGTCAGCGAAATGCTTTACAGCGAGAAAAAGCCGAGAGTATTTGCCGTAGCTTTACGCAGAGCTGAATATTTGCGACTTAAACTTGTAGGAACGGGACAGGTCGAAATATACGGAATTGATATACAACACAGCAGAGGAAGTGACAAGCGTGGCGACTTTTAAACTTGATCCGCCCCCTTCAACAAATGACATAGGAGAAATGCGGAATTATCTGAACGACATGTATGAACAGCTGGCTTTTGTACTCAGCAATATTGACAGCGACAACATAACAGATGATTTTCTCTCTGCAATCGGACAGTCACAAAAAGGAAGTGAAAAATAATGGCTTATACATACAAGGTTTATGGAACGGGCGATGTTGACAATGCGGTTAATAACTATAACCGTGTTGCCTCATCAGCTCCGACATATGCTGACAGTGCTGAAACAAGACAGGCTCGCCGGCAGGCAGACAACTACTCAAACTCATACACAAACAAAATCAATAAGGGATATACGAGCAAGTACAAGGGTACAATTGACGAGCTTGCCAATCAGTACCAAAAAAATAAATTTGACTGGACACCTGAAAATTCTTCTGAATATCAGCAGGCAAAAGAAAAATATACCCGTGAGGGTAAGGTTGCACAGGAGAATGTGCAGGGAAGTTATGCGGCCAATACAGGCGGTTACAGCAATACCTATTCGCAGGCTGCAGGGCAAAAGGCATTCGGCGAGTATATGGACGAGCTTGCAAACAAGATACCGACTCTGAAAAATGAAGCTTACAAGAGTTATCAGCAACAGCAGGAAGATACACTGAACAGAATCGGTGTATTGCAGAACCTTGATAACACACAGTATCAGAGATACAGGGACAGCGTAACGGATGATTACGACTTTATGACCTATTACGAAAACAAGTACGGCACAAGCAAAGGACTTGATATGAGCAATTTTCAGAATGAACTTGCTCATTGGCAGACACAAATGTCAGCGGCACAGAGTAATCTTTCAGATATCAGAAGTCTTGCCGAGGCACAATATGAACACAATACTTTGAGTGCCGACACAAGGTCAAGCATTGACAGCCAGCGCAGACAGTCGGACGCTTATTATAACTACCTTAACAGTCAGGTAAAAATAAAGTGAGGTGAGAACTTTGAGCGTAAACAGTGAAGAAAAAATTTACAATGACCTGATGAATGAAGTGCCGAGTCAGACGGTGAGCGGTGACACTAAGCATAGTGCCGCCGCTCTTGCGGGTGCCGAATCAACAGCGACAGGACAGGCTGACAATTATAAAAGCACTTACAGCGGTAAGCTTGATGATGCCATAAGTAACTATCTGACAGGCAGAGGATTTGAATATGATCCGATGCAGGATAAAGCATATCAGCAGTACCGAAAAGAGTTTGCACAAAATGCCGCTATGGCACGGAATACAAGCCGTAATACCGCTAATCAGCTTGCAGGCGGTTACAATCCTACCTATGCCGATACAGTCGCAGACGAGGTCTACAATGACCGTATGGGCAATATCAGTGATGTGGAAAGCACATTTAAGGGGCTTGCACAACAGGACTATCAGGCGAAGCAGGAGAAAAACGCAAATGTACTTAATCTCTATAACACGCTTGAGGGTACAGATTACAGCCGTAATCGTGACAAAGCAGGAGATTATAAAAACTATCTCAATCTGCTTGCAAGCAGGTACTCAACCGACAGACAGGCAGACACAAACCTTAATAGTGCCAAAAATGATATTTACTCCGCCAAACTTAACGGAGCGCTTAATAATCTTTCGGGAGCAAGAGCAGCAGACAGTCAGCGTTATTTGTATGACACGGTAAGTGCAAATCAGCTTGCACAAAATGCACAGGCTGAAAGAGAAAACGCTCAGAAGATTGAGTACGAAAAGAACAAAGCGGCATATGAGGCATATGTTAAGGCTCAGAAAGCGGCAGAAAAAGCTCAGAAAGCGGCAGAAAGAGCAAAAGCAAAGGCTGAGAAAAACAAAGGCAAAACCGAAAATGCAAATGCTGTATTTGCCTCAATGGGCGTTACAAAAAATGATTTTAAAAAAGGCACGGGCAATAAAGAGGACGGAGCGTTATATAAAGAAGGCGGTGCAGTCAATTACACCGTGTATGCTCAAACATATATTGACGAAAAGTATCGTGAGGGCTATATCAACGATGACGAAAGGGATTATCTGTATAAGAAAATCGGCATAACAAGTGACGGAAGCAAGTATAACAGCGAACTTGCCGACGCTTATGCTGCCGCAGTTGGAATTAACAACTATGGCAAAAAAGGATATGAGAAGTACGATAAAAGCTACATAAAATGGAGCATTATTCAGGGCCACAATATGGGTCAGCTGAGTGCGGCTGATGTTGCGTACCTCTCGGCAAAATACGGACTGTCACTTGACGATTAAGGAGTAAATTATGGGTGAATTAAAAGATATAATCACAGGCAGACAGAGCAGCAAAAAGTACCGCAAGGATAATTTCAGCAATTCGGGGGCAAGAAGCGGAGATTTAGCCGGAAGAAATCTTGACCCACAGCATAAGGCTGAAATGAATATCAGAAAAATTGTCAGCGGTGAAACAGAAGATACTACCGGTAACAATGACACAGGAAAAACAAGTTTGGGAATGACTGTTAATGAAATGTTTAATATCATTAATCGAAAGACAAACAGCAACAATACTTCTTCAAGTACAGGCTCGGATACAAAATCCTTTTTAAACGGAAATTTGAATAAAGCAAACAGCTCTGCAGAGGATTTTAGGGAAGCAATTAAAAACCCGAACAAGCCTTTGGATGATAGAGTTAAAGGACTTACACACATGTATAATGCGGCGGTTGCGACAGGTGACACCAAAACAGCCGAGAAAATGCAGAAAGAATATGACGAACTTGCCGACAGGGTTAATAAGCAGACGAAAATAAACCGACAGAACGCTGAAACTGCGGCAGCTGAAAACGCAAAACTTGCAGAACAGGCAGAGAAAGAACAGAAGTTTTCAGATAAATACAAAAATTCTACGCTTGAACAGAGGAAAAATGCACGCATACACGCAACAACAGAAGAACTTGACTGGCTGAACAAGCATATGTATGACAACTCATCAAGCAAGGAGTTGGAAGATTATAATAATCAGCTTAATAAAGAAGCTAACAGCTTGTGGAATCAGAGAGATGAAGAACAGGCATATAACCGGCTTAAAGCAATTGAAGATGAACAGGGAAAATTAAAAACTGCAATCGACAACGCAAAACTTTCTGAACAGAAGAAAAAAGAGTATGACGATATTGTTAATAACGACATCAAGGCAAAAACTGTTTTGCAGAAATATTATGCTTTGCAGGAGTATTTAAAAACAGATACCTCAGACGCTGACGAAGCTGATAATACTGATAACAGTTACATCAAGAAACTGTCTGAGAGCGAAAGGAATAAAATCAAAGCAGATTTCTTAAAACTTAAAGATAAAGGCTATAATACCGAATCTTTGTATAAATGGTATGAAAGAGAACAGGAAGAACAAAAGGCAGAGGATAACCTTGACCGTATAAAAATGTACGCTAAAAAACATCCCGTTATTGCTTCTGCAAACAGCATAGGTCAGAAATTTGTCGGAGGTGTACCCGATGCAATACAATACATTTCGGCTAACCTTGATAAAAAATATAACGGCGGTGACGGTTATATAAATCCTGACACTACCGAGACAGCAAAAAGTGAAGCAATAAGGCAATCAGTTTCCGAAAAAATTGACAATGATTTTGGTTCTTTGCTCTATACCGCAGGTATGGGAATTGCTGATTCAACTATCAATATGGTTATGAATAAGTTTATTCCCGGTGGTTCGGCAATGGGTTTAACTTTGCTTGGTACTTCTGCGGGTGTAAGCGGTGTGAATGAAGTTATTGAAAACGGCGGTACGATTGACAACGCAGTTAAAACAGGTATTGCGGCAGGCATTGCCGAAGCTTTGTTTGAGAAAATATCGCTTGAACAGCTCTCAGCGTTTAGAGCCAGCGGAAAAAGCACATTTCGAGCTGCTGTCGGCAATGTGCTTAAAGGTGCATTTACTGAAGGCTCGGAAGAGGCCGTTACCGACCTTGCAAACAGATTGACGGATGACGCAATTAACAAGGACCTATCTTCATACAACCTTTCAAAGAAAAATTATATGGAACAGGGAATGAGTGAGGCTGAGGCGGAGAATGCCGCAAGCTGGGATTTTTGGAAGAGTGTCGGACTTGATTTCGCCGGCGGTGCAGTATCGGGCGGTGTGCTTAACCTTGCTACCGCAGGTGTCAATCTTGCAGGTGCCAAAATTGATATGGCACAAAATAAAGAGAGCAACATACAGACCGGTAAAGCGGTTATGGCTGATGAAAACTTTGACCTTGATTTGCTCATCAGGCAAGGCCTTGCAACCGACAAAAACGATAGAGCATACAACTATGCTAAAAAAATGCAGAAACTCGTTGAAACCAAGGGCGAGGAAAAAATCAGTGCCGGAGATGTCGGCAACCTTATGTATCTTATCAACAGAGAGGTTACCAAAAATCCCGAACTTGTAAACAAAATTGCTCAGGTTAAAAAGCAGAATACACAAGAGCAAGGCAATAAGACTGTTAATGCTCAGAACGAACAGAACCCTACACAGCAGAACACAGTTCAGAATGAGCAGAACACGGCTCATAACGGACAGCAGAACGCAGAACAGGCACAGGTAAGCACTGCAATGAATGCAACAAAAAAAGCCGATACAGAGGCTATCGGCAAAATGTACGGTGCATATGCTTTTGGCAAAAACCACCCAAACGGAATTATTGCTACGGATACTTCAACGGGCAAGGTTGTCAAGGTGGCACTTAAGAGCCTTGAAAGCTCGGCTAAAATCAATCGCAATGACGAAGAAAATACACTTGTGTTCAACACAAATGACGGCAAACAGGTTAATGCGGACAGCATAACATTTTCTGACAGTCAGCTTGATACGATTGTTCACAGCGCAAATGAATTTGATACATACGGTGCGAGGAATTATATTTCAAACTTTGAAGAGTGGAGAGAAAGTCCGCAGGCGCAGAAAATGAGTGATGAGGAAATGCTCTATAAATATAACAGAGCATATTCAGCCGCATACAGCTTTGGAAGGGAGGGAGTTAAACTTGATTCTTTAAAAGAAACCTCTGAATATACAATTCTTAAAAATATTCTCGGTGAACAGATTGTAAGTCAGGCTTTAAGCACCGGCAGAAGAGATGTTGACATTAACACTCAACACCATGCAAACAGACTGACCGAGTTAATCAACCGCAACGGCAGAGCAGACACAAGCGGTGTGAGCGTGTATGCAGACAGCGGAACAGAAGTTTCACACATTCCGCAGGAGCTTATAGGCGCTCTCGGAAACCTTGCGGAAAAGACAGGGCGAAACATTATTATCTCAGACCGCCTTGCTGACGGAGTGAACGGTGTTGCAAGAGACGGCAATATTATCCTTAGCTCAGAAATTTCATCACAGAAAATCCTTGCCACAGCTTTACATGAAGCCGGACATATGATTAAGAAAACCAACCCGACCAAATGGCAAACATTGAGCGACTTTGTTTCAGACTACCTTGTACGCAAGGGTGTTGACCTTAACAAGATGATTGACCGCACTATTGAAAGATACGACAACCGACTGCAGGCCGATGAATACGAAAGCACAAGAGATGCCGCACTGGAAGAAATTGTATGCGACACACTTATGAGCATTGCCTCTGATGAAAAGGCTCTCAATATTGCCCTCAGTACAAAGCAGAACAAATCAAAAATTGCAGCGGCAATTAAATCTTTGATTGCAAAAGTAAAGGATTGGCTCATCGGCAAAAGCCAAAACTACGGAGCAAAAGCCTTTGCCAAAGACCTTGAAGCTCTTGAAAACCTCGCCCAAAGATTTTCAGAGGCGGCAGATACTGCAAGAGAAAATATTACCGAACAAACAGAGGTTCAGAACGGTGAGAAGATTGATGTTGAGAAATATTCAATGGGAAGTACCGACAACATAGTACAAGCTGAATTTGAAAAGAAGGTTGATGAGATTGAAAAAAACACCTACAACAGTAATAATGTCGTAATTATGGGTGTTACACCTAATATTTTGCAAAAAATCGGATTAGCACCATTACCTCTTGCTATGACTAAAAAGCATATTTATTCTGTTGCAGTATCAGATGTAAGAGCAAAAAGTGAGGGAAGATATCATAAAAACACCAATTATCACGATTTAGGTTTTGATACCGTAAAAGATATTTACAATAAAATCTCAAATCCGCTTATGATTATAGCACATCCCGATTTTGGGAATAGTATAAATAGAACAAATAGGGACAGTGCGCACAAAATTATTGTATTAGTTGATTTATCGGTAAACGGAGAACAGGTAATTGCGCCGATTTCTATTGATTTTGAGGGCAAGTATAACAATACAATTATTGATGTAAATCTTGTATCAACTTATTTTAACAAAAACAACATCAATGATTTAATCAAAGAAGCTGTTGCTTTAGAAACAACAGGAAAAATAGGATTTTATTATTTAGACAAAAAAAGAACTCAAAGTATATTTAAGCGGTCAGGGTACCAATTACCCAGGACGCTTAACAACTTGAGTTCTAACACCATTATACGCACTATTGATGATAATGTCAACAGAAAAATCAACAAAATCACGCAAAGCAAACAATTTATCAGATGGTTCGGTGATTGGCAGAATAGCCCTACAAAAGCAAGTAAAGTGGTAGACAACAACGGTGAACCGCTTGTTTTGTACCACCAAACAGAAAAAGAGTTTACAACCTTTGATACAAAACAAAAAGGCTCGGGAGAATTTGACAGCGAAATGCCGACGGGTATATTTATGAAACCGACAAACAACGATATCGGAGTTGGCGGAAATATTCAAATACCGTTGTATGCTTCTATTAAAAATCCCCTCATTGTCAACAACAGAAGCGAACTTGTTAAATTTTACGATAAGAATGTACAGGGATATACGAAAGCTAAAAGTGCGATAGACAGCGTTAATGAGGAATACAAGGCTAAATTCAACGAGGAGATGAAAAGAGAAAACGAGGAATATCAAAAGCTGTGGAATGCGAAAAAGAACGGTGAAATATCAGAAGAAGAGTACCAAAAATCCATATCAAGAGATGCACTTGATGAAATTATGGAAGAATGGGAAAATAAGGTTAATGAAGCAAGCCATAACGCTAAAGCCTTGATAGATGATTATTTCAAAAACAGCAATTATGACGGTGTTATCGTTAATAATGATGTTGGCAGTTTTGGAAGAAGCACAAAAACATTCATAGCATTTGAAAATACTCAGGTTAAATCTGCAACAGACAATATCGGAACATTTGACGGCAATAACCCTGATATTCGTTACAGTCTTGATGAGGAATATTCTGATGCGGTAAAAAGTAATGACACCGAAACAGCACAGAGGCTTGTCGATGATAAAGCTATGTCTTGGGGAGCATACTCAGAAGATGGAAAAACTCCAATCAAGCTTTATCACGGAACACAATCATTTGGTTTTACTGAATTTGCTCTTGATAAAATGGACGACGGCAGAAGTATATTCTTAACCGACAGTAAAGAAATTGCTTCTACATATTCGGGAGTAGATGATGTAAGGAAAATATCTGAAAGAATAAACATAGATGTCGATAAATTGACATCGCACAAAACGGTTGAATTGCTTAATAAATATAGTGAAAAATACAACTATAAATATTACAGCGAAAGTGAAGTGGAAAAACTTAAATCTGATAATAACAGCAGATATGGACGAAGGTTAAACCGTGATAATATTAGTGGGGACATAATTGTATCTCAAAGCAAAAAAACACCAGTATTTTACTTGTCTTCGATTGACAGTTCAAAGGAATTATTAAAAATATATGTTGGCAAAGGCAATTATTCATTGTATGCTAAAATGAATAACCCTCTTGTTATCAATGCAAATAAAAGCAATTGGAATGAAATTGATGTGAAATCAGTTATAAATACTCCTTTCGGTGATGCAATTAAGGCGGATTATGGTGAGGATTATTTCGATTACGGAACACAACACCTTTCAACAAGAGAAGTTTCTAACTATGCCAAACAGGCAGGCTATGACAGTGTAATCTTTAAAAATTTAAACGATAAAGGTGGCAGAAATAGTAAGGTACCTCGTGACACTATTGCTAATGTATATGTTGTTTTCAATCCGAACAATGTAAAATCAGCTGATACAATAACCTATGATAACAACGGTAAAGTAATTCCGCTCTCAGAAAGATTTGATGGTAATGAAGATGATATTCGTTACAGTCTTGATGAGGATTATGATTTTACAGATGAAAAAGCCGGTGCAATACACGATACGCTGAATTTTTCAATTGACGATGAATACGATGACTTATTTGATTTTAACGGCAATGACGAACAGCACATTGATTTTGACAAGGCAATTGACAAAAACAACCCTGAATTGACGATTGAGCAGATATACCATCATTCGGCACGCAATGTTAAAGAGGGTTTGCTTGCCGGCAAGGGCATTAAGCCTGAGCAGAAGAAAATCTATAATATGGTCAAGTCTGTAATGAGGAGCTACCACATAAATCCTAATGCCGAAATGGACTCGCTTGTTACCGAGTATGTGGATGCCTTGAATACATTCATTGATTCCGTACAGAATGATAAGTCAAGTTTTACAGATGCTTTTGAAAGCTTCGTCTTGAAGTGTCGTGATACCCTTAGATACTCGACACAGCTTGACGAACAACACGAAGCGTGGGCAAAAGAAATTCGTGACGAATTGAAAGGCACAACCTTGCTTATACCTGATTACGCAATCGACACAATCAAAGAAAATTACGGCAGCGTTGGAAAATACAAAAAAGCCTTATTCGGCAAAATCAATGTTAAGCTTGAACACAATGCAAGGGGAATAACCGGCAAGGCAAGTGGCTCATACATTGAGGACATTGGCTCTCACCTTGAAGAGTTAGGTGGCAGGTCACTAATGATAGAAGACGGCTTTGACTGGGACAGCGACAGCGGTTATCGAATGCTTGACCGTATTATGAATTATGTGCTTGCACCGCAGTATGTATCAACCTATGAGGGAACAATACAAAGCGAAAGCACGATTGACGCAGCGGCAATCCAAATGGCATTTGATACAACTGCCGAATATCTTAAACAGCAAGGTAAAGCGGCAGTAATGCAGAATAATATTGACAAGCGAAAACTTAGAGATATTAACACGGCATTGAGACAGGCTGAAAAAGCTAAGACTGCGCTGAATAAAAAAACTATCGAAAATTATAAAACTGACATTGCCGAGCAGAAAGCAAAATACAACAAACAGCGTGAAAAATACCGTCAGGCATATAACGCTCTGAAAGATAAAAAATCAGAGCAAGCCACAAGGTATCGTGATAAAATCCACGAGCTTGAAGAGCTTAGTAAAAATCAAAAAGCCATTATTGAGACCGATAAAGAAACCCTTAGGGCTCAATATGCCGAAAAGAAAGAGCAAACAAAATATAGGCAAATGCTCGGAAAAAAGTTTGACAAATTGGTTAAAAAGTTTGATGCTAAGGCCAAAAATACCGAGAATATCCCCGAATCACTCAAAAGACCTATACTTAATGTATTGATAGGCTTTAAAGAATCTGCAGACCCCGGACAATATAAGAATGGTGGTAAAAAAACTATACCGAAATATTTCGGAGCATGGAACAATGTCGCTGAAATCGGCGAACAAGTAAGAAATTTGTATGAAGAGTATAGAGCCTTAGAACCTAAGCCTAAGAAGAATGACGAGGGCAAAGAGGAAAAGGAATCTACACCTAAAGGTATGCAATATTCATACATTGACATTAACTCAATTGCTTACAATGAAAGAACACTCAAAATGCTTGAAATAGTTAAAGATGAATTTGCAGAGTATGCAGTTGATGAAAACGGCGAAACAATATACGATGCGGACGGCAAGCCTATCAAAGTAGGATATAAAAACATTTTCGATTTGGATTTATCTGATTTAAGATTGCTCTATGACACAATGACGGCCCTTGAAGCCTCTTTATCACAAGCTACAGAAATCATCGTTAACGGTCAAAGAGAATCTATCGCAAGCGCAGCGGCAAAAGCACTTGATGAAGTCTCAAATGTAAATTACAACAAGGGTGTAAATATCAATGTGTTAAGCAAAAACACTGTTGGTAATAAAATCAATGCCGCATTATCGGATATGAAAGAGTTAAGCAATAGATTTGTTGCAACAAGCCTTGACCCGGTAAGATACGGCAGATTTCTGAGTGGATATAATGATGATAGCATTGTTGCAAAACTCTTCAGGGATTTGCATGACGGTGATGTTAAACGAGAAAAAATAATGCAGAAAGCCTATACCAAGGTTCAAAGTGTTGCGTATCAGTACTCTGAAAAAGATTTAGCAAAAATACAAAAGGGTGATGTTAAGGAATTTGATTTCAGAGATACCAAAACAGGCGAAAGGGTTAAGGTCAGTCAGGGCATTATAATGTCAATCTATCTTACAGATCAACAATCATCAGGCAGACAACATTTGCTTGCCGATAGACTTAATCATTATACCGTGCTCCCAGATTTAGATAGTGCTAACAGTCGCAGACATAGCAAGCAAGAAAAAGCAAAATCAGAAAATCATCACAAAGTAAGATTTACTTTTGAAGATTTACAACACATCAAGAGATATGTTGAGAGCAATAAAATGCTCAGAGAAATTTCAGAAGCAATTAGCGAAGTCCTTAATAACGAACTTCAACAGGAAATCAACGAAGTAAGTATGTCAAAATATGGTATGCTGATTGCTACCGTAAGGAACTATTTCCCTATTTCCGTGTACAGTGACGGCGCTGCATATGAAAAGGACTTTTCTGCCGAGTTTAATGACCTTAGAATGAAAAGCAGAGGCTTTGTAAAACGCCGAGAAAGCTCGTCTGCTCCTATTGTTATTGACGATGTTTTCAGAGTCTTTAACAGGCATACAAACTCTGTTGCCGAATGGTGCGGATTGACGACTCCAATTGAGAACTTCAAGAAAGTGTATAACTGGATAAATACTAATAGTCTTAACGGAACGACTTTACACGAAGCTATAATGGATAAATACGGTAAGGCTGCAGAGCATTATATTGATAAACTCATGGGAGACCTGCAAAAATCAAAGGACACAATTGACAATAACTTGTTGACTCGCATGCAAGGCAACTATATGGGTGCAGCACTTCTGCTGAATCCCGGAGCAATGATAAAACAGTTTGCCGCATTTCCTACAGCCAATGCTTATTTTGGTACAAAAAATGTTGCAACAGCATCAGCCGGCGGAATGTGGAGAGTTGATTTCGAAAAATATGCCGAATACACTCCATATTTGTGGTACAGAGCAGAGGGTAACGGCACTGTGGTAGGTGAACTCAGCAAGAAAGCCGGTGTTGTAGGCGGACTCAAAGATAAGATTGACATTATGGGCAAGGTCGATAGATATGTTGTTGGTTGCCTGCTTAAAGCGGCAGAGTTACATGTTGAACAAACAACAAACCTTAAAAAAGGCAGCGATGCGTTTTACAAGGAAGTTGTCAGACAATTTGAAAAATGTGTTGATGAAACTCAGCCTAACAATATGGTAACATCAAAGCCACAATTCATTAGAAACAATTACTTGAAAATTCTTTCGATGAATGCTTTTAGAAGTCAAACAATGGCAATCGGCAACACTATCATTGATTCGTACATGGAATACCGCACTAAAAGCAATGACTATAAATTGTCAAAATCTGCTGAAAATAAGAGTGCAAAAAAAGTGGCAATGAAAAAATTTGCAAAATCGCTTATAGGGGCGACAGAATCAGCTTTGCTTATAGGCGGTTTAACCACTTTAGTTAATATGCTCCTGTGGCATAAGTGGGATGATGAAAGAGATGACAAGGGAAATGTGACAGCTGAAAACATTTTCAAAAGTATTCTTGATTACAGTATGGAATCATTTGCCGGTACTTTTACTTTCGGCGATACAGCATATAGTGCCATCGCCCATATGATTGACAACGATAGACCGTTTTATGGGCTGGACTCTATGAGCCTTGAAAATGTTAATAATTTCATTGAAAACATTTCAAAGGGCGATTATATCTTAGCAGCTACTTTGTTAGGTGATTGTTTCGGCTTGCCGGCAAGCAATATTAAGAGAATGGCTCTCAGCTTGACCTCATACTTTACAGACCTTACCAAAGGCAGAGGTGAGATTATATCCGATAATAAAGGAAATATTAACACAACTGTGCTTGTGCCGTTGATGATTAACGCTACAATTGACGGAGATGCCGACAAAGCTCAATATTACGAGCAGCTTTATGTCAATACAATAATGGATACAAAGGGTAAAACCGAAAAAGAGGCTCGTGATATGCTTGAGCAGAAAGTCATAACAGCATTATCAAAGAATAATGATGACATTGAAAAGGCGGCAGTAGCAAGAGCTAACGGTGACCTTAACACTTATGAAAGCCTCATTAACAAGGTCTCTTCCTATGGATTTGGCAAGAATGATGTTATTAAGGCCTCTAGCAAGGTTATAAGTAATATTATTGCTAATATGAAAAAAGAGGGCATAACAGACGAAGATGCCGCAAAGTCTGACCTTGTGGACAACCAAGGCTTTACGGAGCAGGGGGCAGAGTATGTGTGGAAAAAGATGTCATCATCGACAGATGATGAAAAATCAGAAGGAAGTATTTTTGACTCTACCGGTAACGATGACACTCTAATGTATAAGTACACTGACGCTTTTGAATATTTGAAGAACGGCGATACTGTGAACTATGAAAAGGTTGAAAAATACCTTATGGAGCATAAAGCTAAAACCAAAAATCAAATGAAAAAGCTGATGCAGAATGCAAGCCGAACTGATCCGATGTTTGAGCAGTACATTTCAGCAAGCAAAAACAACGATGCCGATACAACACACACATTGTACAGGCAGTTACTGAATGTCTACGGTTCTGAAAGCAGATTTAAATCTGCTCTCAGAAAATATCAGGATAAAATCAAAAAGCGACAAAGCAAATAAACAAATTGAGGGCAGCGGAAACGCTGTCCTTTTTGTGTGGGTTTTAACTTTTTTGAGTCGGCAGAAAACTATATAATGTAAGTAATGATAGGGGGCGGCATTATGAATACGCTAAAATTTGAAGTATATAAAAATACCCTTAAACGCAGGGACGGATTCAATCCCGTTCTCGGCGAGAAAAAATATTCAAAAGTCAAATGCTATTTTACTGATAATGACTGGGATAACTGCTCGCTTGTGACTGCCAACTTTATGACTGACAAAGACAATGTTGTAAAAAACACGGTAAGTTTGACAGAGGATAAAACAGCGGTGTTTGATATACCGGCTAACCTTGACGGCAACAAAATATATTTCAGCATTACCGGAAGTTGTACATCTGATGACGAAAATACAACAACACTCAATACAAATATTATCGGCATTGACAGACAAAAAGGTATGCTCCCAAGTGCGACAACCAATATGAACTTATATGAAAAAATAATCGGACTTGTGAACAGCGTTGTATCAAGTTTGAAAAGCACAGTCAGTCAGCTGGCGGAACGACTGCAGTCGGCTGAAACAGCTCTTGCAGGAAAAGCCAACACAACCGATGTAAATGCCGCACTTGCTGAAAAGCTCAACTCAGTGGACATTCTCAATATTGAACCAAGTGTTAATATTGTTTCACTTTCAAATAGTACACAAACCGCAGGCGGTGTAACTGCTGAAGTAAGCAATAATAAAATCATTGTCAGCGGCACATCAACTGCGACGAAATCAATTTATCTTCCGCTCAAAAAGGCAGTAACTCTGACAGCAGGATTACCGTATTGTCTTTCATTGCAGAATTTTTCTACAACTAACACAGGCATTGTGGTTTATCCATGCAACGGTACAACAGTTTTAGATTCGTGGCTATTGTCAGAAGCAAGTGCACTAAATAAATTAGTTGCAGTATATACACCTACAGAAACTGTAACGGTTGATAACATCAGACTGCACATTGCTACAGGAAGGACAGTTGATAATTCATTTAACATTCAGATTGAACAGAACAATAAAAGCACTGTGTGGTCTGACCCTGATAATTTTGCGAGTGCGACAATTAAGGATGAATATTACGGTGAATATGTCATAAATAAAGCAGACAAGGCAGGAACTCTTACGGGCTACGGCATTACAGACGGTGTGTCAACTGAAATTTTTGATTATTCAGCAACTCGGAATTTAGCTGATATCGCAGACACTTCTGTAGCTAAGCTCGGAATAAATGTTAGATCCTTTGATAATCTAATAACTCTTTCGGGCACAAGCAATGCAACAGGATATATTTATCTGCCGCTTAAAAATCCGATAAGCCTTAATGCAGGTACAAGATACACACTGTCATTGCAGAATTTTTTAACGAAAAACGCAGGTTGTGTTATTTATCCATGCAATGGCGAAACTGTAATAAATTCGGGCTGGTTGCTATCTGAGGCAGCAGGATTAAAGGGCAATGTGAGCACATTCTCTGCAACCGAAAATGCCGAGGTTAATTCAATACGCATACACTGTGCAGCAGGAAACACTGTTGACAACAGCTTTAATATTCAGATTGAGGAAGGTTCAGTTTCGACATCATATGTAAAGCCGTTTGAAACAAAAATCAAACCGAAATATATTGACACAGTCGGTGATTATAAGATGAATTATCTGTATGTGTCGAATGATTATGATGGAAATACAGACGGATTTGGCAAAAAATATTTCAAAACAATTCTTGATGCCAACAACAGCATTAAGGATAACAGCCGTAATAACCGATATACAATTATTGTTGCACACGGAACATATACGGATTTGCAGGAAAAGTATGCAGGGGTGTCAGATGTCGGTTTAGTCGGTTATAGGGGAATTATGACAAAGGATTATGTTTATTATGAATCCGAAAACATCTATAATCCTGCGGCGACGGTAATTAAGTGGGATGGTGCGACAGGATTTGATAAATCAACCCTAAAATCAGAAGATATTATCAAGAAATGCCCATTTCATCTTGATTTGAATGTACATACCCATATCAAGGGATTTACATTTGACTGTAAAAACATCAGATATGGTATACATCTTGAGAGCGGCGGCACAGGCTATGCAACTGATTGGACAATTTCAAATTGTATATTCATATGGGGCGGCAGAGCCGACTGTACTGATTATATCAATAAAACAACCGTGCCTGTTTTCGGCTGCGGTCATAGTTTCGGCGAAACAGGTTTAATAGAAAACTGCAAAATCATACCTACGCATTGCACTATTGGTTATCAAAGTCACGATAATGCCGATAACAGCGATTTTGGCTTACCTATTAAAGTTGGCGCAAAAATCACCTTCAAAGATTGTGATTTCGGAGGTACAGAAATACAGGCACGCACGCTTAAAGGAGCATATGCTGACACGCCTAATGTACTAACAATTGACAATTGTATCAATATATCTGCTATCAATAAGATGTATGCTGCACCAGCCGACCATTGCGACTGGGATATAAAAGGAGTAAGTTAAAATGTGGGATTGGATTATACAATATTGGGCGCAGGCCCTTTTCGGTATTATACTCGGCGCTATCGTTGCAATAATAAAAACCGAGTGGAGTAAAATCAGGGCAATCGGCAAAGGCACACAGTCATTGCTCAGGGCGGAGCTTATCCGCTCGGGTGAAAAATATATTGAAAGAGGTTGGATTGAGGTTTATGCAAAGGATGCATATGACAAGTGTTACCAGTCATATCATCATCTCGGGCAGAACGGCACAATGGACGATATGCACGAAAAGGTCATGAACTTACAGACTAACCCAATTATAAGAAAGGATGAAAATAATGAACAAGAAAAAAATTAAAAAATGGGCGGTTGCGGCACTCATTAGAGCCGCAAAGACAATGGCACAGACAGCAGCGGCAACACTCTCAGTTGCGGTAGTAATGAGCGATGTAAACTGGGTTGCGGTTGCAAGCTCAACACTGCTTGCCGGAATTCTTTCAATGCTGACAAGTGTCGGTGGATTACCGGAAGTTAAAGAAAGCGAGGAATAGTTATGAAAAATACCGTTACAAAACGACAGATTGACGAATTACTCGAAAAATCAGAAATTAAGGTCGAAACAGTTTACGACAAGGTAACCGTTGTAAGTTGCAAACTGCCAAACGGATTTGTTATAACTGAATCAAGCGGAGCAGTTGACAAAGCAAACTATGATGAAAAAATCGGTACAGAAATCTGTACGGCAAGAATTGAAAACAAATTGTGGGAACTCGAAGGATATGTCCTTGCAAAACAGCTTTACGAAAGAGAGGAAACAGTAAGTAATGAAAACTTATATCGGTGTTAAAAAAATTGAAGCCGAGCCGATGACAAGAGGCGACTACAATACATACAGAGGCTGGCAGATACCTACGGACGAAAATCCGGATGATGAAGGTTATCATGTTAAGCACGCTGACGGTCACGAGTCGTGGTCGCCCAAAGAAGATTTTGAAAACACATTTCTTGAAAAGGGAACGAACCTTCTGAACGATACGGCGTTACTTATGAAGAGTACGGATTTTAAAGAAAGGTTTAAAGCAGAATATGAACAGTTGCTTATAAGATTAAGAGGTCTTATGAAAATGCTTGATTCATATAAAGCGGGTACATTACCTTTTAAACCGAAATGTTCTTATGAATTGTTATACGAACAGTTTGTGAATATGAAACACTACCTTAATGTGCTTGATTTGAGAGCAACAGTTGAAGGTATAGAACTTTCAGAAAGTGAGGAATCCAATGAAAGTAACTGCTGTTGATGTCAGCTTTTGTCAGACAAATGTTGATTATAACAAGGTCAAGGCTGACGGAATTGACACGGTTATAATCCGTGCAGGTTTTGGCCGTGAAACTTACCAAAAGGACGCAGAGTTTGAAAAACATTACAAGAACGCAAAAGCCGCCGGACTTAAAGTCGGTGTGTATTGGTTTTCATACGCATACAGCGTGGCGGAGGCACAAAAGGAAGCAAGTGCTTGCCTTTATTGCTTGAACGGCAGAAAACTTGATTTACCCGTGTTTTATGACTTAGAGCTTGGTTCTCAGACCAAACTCGGCAAAGATACCTTAACAGCAATGGCAGTAGCATTTTGCGAATGCATCAAAGTTCACGGTTATTCAACCGGAGTGTATGCAAGCGCAAGCTGGTTTACAAGTTATCTTAACTATGAAAAACTTAAAAAGCAATATGCAATATGGCTTGCTCAATGGGGAACAGGCTCTCCATGCCGTACTTGCGACATCTGGCAGTGTTCCGACAGCGGAAAGGTCAACGGAATTAATGGCAATGTTGACACCGACATTGTATTTAATGCCAACTATAAGGGTAGTTCAGCAACAACGATTACAACGCCGAAATACTCCGGCATTAAAGCTGTGCAGGCTTGGGTAGGCACAACGGTTGACGGTATCTATGGTCCGGATACCAAAAAGCGTTTGATAATGAAGCTTCAAGAAGAGCTCAATCGTCAGTTCGGCATGAACCTTGTTGTTGACGGTATTTACGGAGTAGGAACACATAATGCTATTGTTGTACTCTCATTAGGTTGTAGGGGTAATCTTACCAAAGTTTTGCAGGGCTTGCTCATCTGTAAAGGGTATGACACAAACGGCTTTGACGGTATTTACGGTGTTGGTACAAATTCCGCAGTTAAATCATATCAGCGGACTCACTGTTTGAATGATGACGGTATCGCAGGCGGCAACACTTTCAGAAGTTTGTGTGCTTAATCCAAATCCAACACGAAATCCAACACATCGAAAAATAAAAGTCAGTATTTATCGGAATAATAAAGCGGAGATAACGGGTTCGAATCCCTCCGTCTCCGCCATAAAAAACACCGTAGTTCTGTTAGAATTACGGTGTTTTTTTGCTCAATATCAATAGTCGGGGGTAATTTGAAAAATTCGAGTATATGATATTTACAAGTGGCTAATTATTTTCATGTAGGAAATAACGGTATATTGATTTCAGACGATACCAATCCTTTAAACTACAAACTTGTTTGCTATGAGGGTGACAGCTCTGAGCCATTAGTTACAGCTGTTTACAAATTGGAAAATTATGATTATAAATATTCATGATGATGAAATTGATATAACAAAATTTATTATTGAAAAAGAGGTAATGAAAAGCAATGAAAAGCAAACCTGTGCAATTTTGCAGAATTATACTTTACTGTATGGAACATTATTCAGAAAGTACAGAAGCGAGAGTAGGAAATTTATTAAACTCACACGAGAGAGTAATCAAAATCGACAAGATGTTGGAATCAAATCCAACGGAGCAGGAGTTTATCAAGACGTTGGACAAGAACTTTCCGCAGGAGTAAAAGAAAAATTCTCGCTTGATGAAGATTATGATTTTACAGATGAAAAAGCCGGTGCAATACACGATACACTGAAATATTCAATGGACGAAGAATACGATGATTGGCTTGTGAACGATGACGGCAAAAACAACATCAATGATTTAATCAAAGAAGCTGTTGCTTTAGAAACAACAGGGAAAACAGGATTTTTTTATTTAGACAAAAAAGAACCCAGAATATTTTTAAGAAGTCAGGGTACCAATTACCCAGCCGACTTAAAAATTCGGGTCCTGATATCATTATACGCACTATTGATGATAGTGTCAATAAAAAATCAATAATATTACTCAAAGCATACAATTTATCTGATGGTTCGGTGATTGGCAAAATAGCCCTGCAAAAGCAAGTAGAGCGGTAGACAGCAACAGCTAATCTGAATAAATGTTGTAGTTGGCATCTCAAAAGATTATCGAACACCGTCTGAGTTGCTACTATAAAACAGAATTTTCTGTCTGTGTGAATAACACATTTATCGCAAGCTTTTTCTTTGTAACAACAAGTTATTTTATGCATAAAATATCATTGAATAAAATAACGGTTGGTGAAAAAAGGTGGCATTGAGTACAAGAGAATTGCTTGCAAGGCTTTTAAAATGTGAGGCAGGTGGGGAAGGTGAAAACGGAATGCGTGCCGTTGCGTCGGTAATTGTAAACCGAACCCGTGTTCCAAACGGGGAATTTGCAAGAGTCAGCAAGGGCGGAGATTTCCGTGCCATAATGGAACAACCAAATCAATTTACCTGTCTTAAAACAACTGTCGGAGGACAATATAATCCTCAGAATGTTTACAATATACGCCCTGACGAAATTCACTATAACATTGCCGATTGGGCATTGGCGGGCAATACCGATTCATCTGTCGGAAATTCAATTTTCTATTTTAATCCATTTTCAGATACCTGCCCAACATTTTTTCCGTCAAACAACGGAGTAATTTACAACAGGGTAGGGGATCATTGCTTTTATTCGCCTACCGAGGCTTATTCCAAAACATAAAGGAGCATAGCTTAATGGATAATTCTTCAAATATGGCAGTTAATACAACTCCTACGGCAAATCAGATTAATCCCGAACATCATTACGGACTTGACAAAAACAAAGCCTGCCTCAACAATTCTTGTCCGTCAAACACAGCGGATATCGGATGTTATATTCCTGCGATTGACGAAATTATGCGACATAATCCGGGTGCACCGTCTGTTGCACACCCCGATAAGACAAAAGAAGTTCAAAAATCAAATGACAATCCCTCGCTTGAACAGGCAGAAATAGCATATGAAGAGGGCGGAAGTACATCAGAAGAACAACCTGAAAATATAAATAAATACAGCGGAAGTCTTCAAAATATACCGTTCATTAAGGACTTAAAAAAAATAGATGCATCTATACCTGTTTTGCCTGCAACCCCTGCTACAACGGCGAGCCCCGGTGCCACCGTTGCAACGCCGATAAGGCAGAATATCGGAATGTCGATGAGTGATTATCAATATCCGTTTCCTGTAACAGCCGAAAATCTGAGATATCACAACGGTTTTATGCGAACACAAATCGGAAGACGAATCACCGTTGATTTTCTCATGGGAGCAAACACAATTGTTCAGAAAACAGGCTATCTTTTAGGCGTTGCTCAGGATTATATCCTTATAAATGAGATTGACACCAACGACATCACAACCTGTGATTACTACAATATAAAATTTATAAGGTATTATTACTAAACCACAGCGGCAAAAACTTAAGTTTATAGTTTTTGCCGCTGTTTTATTGTCATTATTTGCTATGTGTACATCATTTCATTATTTTAACATATAATTTTCTGTAGTGTAAAAAATTAAAAAATTGTAAGAAATATTGAATTATTGCTGTAATTTGTGATATAATGTGAGCGTTGATGTTATCACTTCTCAATAAACAAACAACAGGTAGCTATAAGACCTGTTACATATTATTTTATCTTGGAGGAATCACCATGAAATTCTGTAAATATTGCGGAGCACAGCTTGAAGACAATGCTGTTTGCAACTGCGAAAAGTCAAGAGCCGCTCAAGCACAGGCCCAGCAGGCAAATGCACAGCCACAGCCTCAGTATCAGCAGCCTGTTCAGCCACAACAGCCACAGTATCAGAACCCTGTTCAGCAACAGTATGTACAGCCGCAAACCCCTCAGACACAGCAGTCGCCTTATGCCGTAAACAACACAGCACCCATTGGTGAAAATGCTTTTGTTAAGGCTTTAAAGAACATTCCTGTTGTGTTCACTTCATTCTTTAAGGATTCAAAAACTGTTATCAAAACAGCAAAGTCTGAAAAAGACATCGTTCTCGGCGCTCTTTTCTCGGCAATTTTCTTTATTGCACTCATTCTTGGCAATATGTTTCTTATGCTTTCTATGAGCGCACTTGATTTTCCGAAAACACTTCTTGTAAGTCTTGTTACTGCTGTTCTTATCGGCGGCTTCTATTCTGTTATTCTCTTTGCGTATGTAAAGAAATACAAAACCGAAGAAAATACAGCCAAAGCATTTATTGATTCATTCATTACATTTTCAATTGAATCTATTCCGGCATCAATCGGTTGGATTTTGGCAGGTCTTTGCGCATTAATCAGCGTATATATGTTCCTGTTCTTCTTCGTAATCGTTATGCTTTACCTTGTTATTTCACTTGTAAATCAGGTAAAAGCTAATGTTCCCGAAGCAAAGAACTCTGCATTATTCACTTTAATTCTCACACTCATCGTTGCCGTTGCATTTATGATTGTATTCTTCATCGGCGCAGAACTTACTATGTGGTCATTTAACACAAGTACATTTGCAACAAGTGTTCTTACATCGCTTATCGGCGGCGGTTCATACTCTTCATTGTACTAATCTGACATACAAATTCATAACATAAAATTAACGCTCCGAATTTATTCTCGGAGCGTTTTTTATATCAGTTCACTGATTATTGAATTTGAAACAAGAAAACCTTTCGGTGTAAAGCTGATTGACTTATCCGTAACATTTGTATAGCCGTATTTTTCATACTCTTTAGCTTTTTTGATAATGTAAGAGGGGAGGGTGTATCCGAATTTTTCCTCAAATTCAGAATAATTAAGACCGCTTTTCAGCCTGAGCGAGAGCATAATAAATTCCTCCTCATCTCCGCCCGTACCTTCAAAAGACAGCTTATTGTTATTAAAATCATCCATGCTTCTCGAATAAAAGAACCTTTTGCCCTCAAAAAATGAGTGTGCGGACGGACCTATGCCGATATATTCACCGCATCTCCAGTAATTGGTATTATGTCGGCTTTCATAACCCTGTTTTGCAAAATTAGAAATTTCATATTGCTTGTACCCGAGAGAATCAAGCATTTCAACAGCTTTCAGATACATTTCAGCCTGCATATCATCATCGGCAAGCTTAAGTTTATTTTGCACCTTATAAAACGGAGTATTCTCCTCGATTTTCAAAATGTATGATGAAATATGAGTAACTTTGCAATCGGCACAGAAACTGATTGATTTTTCAAGGCTTTCAATTGTCTGATTAGGGATTCCCATCATCAAATCAAGTGAAATATTATTAAATCCCGCACTTTTAGCCCTTTCAACAGAAGTCTTTGCATCATCAATGCTGTGAATTCTCCCAAGCAGCCTTAATTCATCTTCAACAGCAGTCTGCATTCCCATTGAAATGCGATTGAATCCGCAGGCATACATTTTTTCAAAATCAATAGTTTTGGCGGAGTCGGGATTGACTTCAACCGTAATCTCGGCATTATTTTGAATATTAAAATTAAACTTGATAAAATCAAGAATATCACAAAGTCTGTCTGCACCCAAAACACTCGGCGTACCGCCGCCGAAATATACGGTTGCAACATCTCTTTTGGCTTTTTCAGACCAGTATTTTATTTTATCTTTTAATTCAATCACATAATTATCAAAAGCTTTTTCATCTGCATTGCCGCTGAAAAAATCGCAATACGGACATTTGTGCTTACAAAACGGTATGTGAATGTAAAGACCGATAGAATTACTCATAAAAAACCTCATAAATGATTTTGAGGCAGAAACACAAGTTTCTGCCTCGATTTGGAAGGTATATGAAAAAATAGGAAAAATCACATTAAGTCCTTCTGTACCAATATATTACAATATATTTACAAATTTGTCAAGTTTTTGTAGCAATTATTTTTCTCACATTTTCTTCATTCTTTATTGACATATACCATCCAAAAATAGTAAAATATAAAATTGTGGATATACTTAACCTCCGAAGGGAAGAAAGATATGAGTTCATTTAAAGAAGAAATCAGCAAGCGCAGAACCTTTGCGATTATTTCGCATCCTGATGCGGGTAAAACAACACTTACGGAAAAGCTCTTGCTCTACGGCGGAGCAATTAACCTTGCAGGTTCGGTAAAAGGCAAAAGAACCGCAAAGCATGCTGTGTCCGACTGGATGGAAATTGAAAAACAGCGTGGTATTTCTGTTACATCATCGGTTTTGCAGTTTAAATATAACGGTTATTGCATAAATATTCTTGACACACCGGGACATGAGGATTTCTCGGAAGATACCTACCGTACACTTATGGCGGCAGACTCTGCCGTAATGGTAATTGACGGTTCAAAGGGTGTTGAGAAACAGACTATCAAACTTTTTAAGGTCTGTGTAATGCGTAATATTCCTATCATTACATTCATCAACAAGATGGACAGAGATGCAAAAAATTCTTTTGACCTTCTTGAAGACATTGAAAATGTTCTCGGAATTCACACCTATCCCGTAAACTGGCCAATCGGTTCAGGTAAGGAATTCAAGGGTGTGTATGACAGAAATTCTAAGAAAATCCTTGCTTTCACCGCTAATAACGGTCAGAAAGAAGTTGAAAAGAAAGAACTTACGCTTGACGATCCTGCCCTTGAAGATACAATAGGCTACTATCATAAGCAGGATTTGTTTGATGAAATAGAACTTCTTGACGGTGCAGGCGATGAATTTGACCTTGAAGCAGTCCGCAACGGTCAGCTTACTCCTGTATTCTTCGGTTCGGCTCTTACAAACTTTGGCGTTGAACCATTCCTTGAACAGTTCTTACAGCTCACAACTCCACCTCTGCCAAGAGAAACAGTTAATGAAAAGGTTGAGCCTATGTCAGACTTTTTCTCTGCATTTGTTTTCAAAATTCAGGCAAACATGAATAAGGCTCACCGTGACAGAGTTGCATTTATGCGCATCTGCAGCGGCAAGTTTGAAAAGAATATGGAAGTGTTCCATGTTCAGGGCAACAAAAAAATGCGTCTTTCACAGCCACAGCAGATTATGGCTCAGGAAAGAGAAATTGTTGACGAGGCATATGCGGGCGACATCATCGGTGTGTTTGATCCGGGCATTTTCTCAATCGGTGACACAATCTGTTCACCGGGACACAAGGTACAGTTCAGGGGAATTCCTACATTTGCTCCCGAACACTTTGCACTTGTCCGTCAGAAAGACACAATGAAGCGCAAACAGTTCATCAAGGGTACAAGTCAGATTGCACAGGAAGGTGCAATTCAGATTTTCCAGGAGCTTGACGCAGGTATGGAGGAAGTTATCGTTGGCGTTGTAGGCGTACTTCAGTTTGATGTTCTTAAATACAGACTTCAAAACGAGTACAACTGTGATATCATTATGGAAACACTCCCATATGAATTTATCCGTTGGATTGTAAACGATGACCTTGATCCGAAAACTCTCGACCTTGCGTCCGATACTAAGAAAATTCAGGATCTTAAAGGCAATCATCTTTTGCTCCTTACAAGCTACTGGAGCATAAACTGGGCGCTTGAACACAACAAGGGACTTGAACTCGCTGAGTTCGGTACAAACTAAATATTTAAAATATCGGAGGATATATGCTGTACAACAAGCTTAAAAATTATTCAAAAAGCGGCATATATCCTTTTCATATGCCCGGACACAAAAGAACGGACATTACAGAAGAGGGTATAATACCGTATAATATCGACATAACCGAAATTCATGATTTTGACAATCTCCATTCGCCAAACGGAGTTATTGACGAAATTCAGAAAAAGGCTGCAAAGCTTTACAATGCAAACAATGCTTTCATTCTGATTAACGGTTCAACAGGCGGAATACTTTCAGCAATTCGCTCAATGACAAATCAAGGCGACAAAATCTTAATGGCTCGTAACTGCCACAAATCTGTATATAATTCAGCAGAACTGTTTAATCTCAATGTCGATTACATTTTTCCCGATACAGACAGCAGATACAATATTCTTACATCGGTTTCACCTTGCGATATAGAAGATAAACTTACAAAACACAATGATGAAATCAGACTTGTGATCATAACTTCGCCTACATATGAGGGAGTTGTTTCGGATATAAAGTCAATCTCCGAAATCTGTCACAAACACGGAGCAAAATTACTTGTTGACGAAGCTCACGGAGCGCATTTTCCGTTTTCGGACAGTTTTCCCGATGAAGCACTTAACTGCGGTGCAGACGCCGCAGTATTGAGTCTGCACAAAACTTTGCCGTCATTAACTCAAACTGCATTGCTCATAACAAATGACAGCGAGCTTTCTGAAATTTTTGCTGAAAATTTGGCTGTATTTGAAACAAGCAGTCCGTCATATATTTTAATGAGTTCAATTGAAAAATGTCTTGATTTCTGCGAAAACAGCAAAGATAAATTCAAGGAATATTGTTGCAATCTTAAAACGGTCAGAGAAAAACTTGAAAATCTAAAATATCTGAAAATTTATGATAAAAGCGATACTGATTTTGATTATGATATCGGCAAAATTGTAATTTCAACAGCGAACGCAAATATTTCGGGAACAAAGCTTGCCGAAATACTGCGAAATAACTATCAGATTGAAACCGAAATGGCATATTCGGACTATGTAATTGTCATGACATCTGTTTGTGACACCGAAAAAGCTTTTGATATGCTTTCAGACGCTCTGATTTCAATTGACAGCGAACTTTCAAAAGGAGCCGACACCGAGCGTGTTCCGTTAAAAAATCTCTACACAGGCAAAAATTTCAATGCCTGCGAGTTGTACAAATTCAACAAAGAAACTATTCCGTTTCAAAATTCGGAATTCAGAACTTCTGCCGAATATATCTGGGCATATCCACCCGGAATTCCCCTCATCGTACCCGGTGAAATTATAAGTAAGGAACTTATAAATTACATTGAATATCTTACAGCCTGCAAGGTTGAGATTATGTCAACAAAAGGCGGTATGACGAACTACATAAGCGTAGTTAAAAAAGATTGACAAATCAATGACTGTGTGATAATATTAAACTAACAAAATCTAACAAGGAGTTTGATTTATTATGAAGAGAATTAAAACTATCGAAACTCGTGACCTTAAGAAGAGCGTTAAGACAGGCGGTTGCGGCGAGTGCCAGACTTCATGCCAGTCAGCTTGTAAGACATCTTGCGGCGTTGCTAACCAGCAGTGCGAAAAGTGCATGAGCGAGAAATAATTCTATTTTAATTTGATTATTAAGGATTATCGCCGTTTTCCCAAAGGGTTAACGGCTTTCCTTTTGTCTAACGGAGATATTATGATTCATCAGTATAAACTTAACGGATACAACATAGTTCTTGATGTTTACAGCGGCAGTGTACACGCAGTCGATGACCTTGCTTATGATGTTATTGCAATGTACAAAAACGCAACAAAAGAACAGATAATCGACGAAATGCTTTCAAAATATGCAGACAATCCTGAGATTACAAAAGAAGAAATCTCCGACTGCATTGATGATGTAAAAGAGCTTGAGGAACAGGGAAAGCTCTTTACAGACGACAAATACGAAAACCTTGCATTTGACTTTAAAAAGAGAAACACAGTAATCAAAGCGCTTTGTCTGCACATTGCTCACACCTGTAACCTTAACTGCGAATACTGCTTTGCAAGTCAGGGCAAATACCACGGTGAAAGAGCGCTTATGAGCTTTGAAGTGGGCAAGAGAGCAATTGACTTTCTCATTGAAAATTCAGGCAGCAGAGTAAACCTTGAGGTTGACTTCTTTGGCGGAGAACCTCTTATGAACTTTGATGTTGTAAAGCAGATTGTTGCCTATGCAAGAAGCATTGAAAAGGAACACAACAAAAACTTTCGTTTTACACTTACAACAAACGGTATGCTTGTTGATGACGATGTAATTGAATTTGCAAACAAAGAATGTCATAATGTAGTTCTCAGCCTTGACGGCAGAAAAGAAGTGCATGACCATCTTCGCAAAACTGTAAACGGCAAAGGCAGTTATGATATTATCGTACCGAAATTTCAGGAATTTGTCAAAAAAAGAGGCAACAAGGGTTACTATGTAAGAGGCACTTATACACATAATAACACAGACTTCACAAACGATATTTTCCATATGGCGGATTTGGGATTTACGGAGCTTTCTATGGAACCGGTTGTATGTGCTCCCGATGACCCATATGCACTTACATATGACGATTTGCCTGTTCTTTTTGAGCAATACGAAATTCTTGCAAAGGAAATGCTCAAGCGTGAAAAAGAGGGCAGACCGCTCACCTTCTATCATTATATGATTGACCTTACAGGCGGTCCGTGCATTTATAAGAGAATCTCGGGTTGCGGTTCGGGTACAGAATATATGGCTGTAACACCTTGGGGCGACCTCTATCCCTGTCATCAATTTGTAGGCGATGAAAGGTACAAGCTCGGCGATATCTTTAACGGTGTTTCAAACACGAAAATTCAGGACGAATTTAAGCTTTGTAACGCATACGCCCGTCCTGACTGCAAAGACTGCTGGGCAAGACTTTATTGCAGCGGCGGTTGTGCCGCAAACGCTTATCATGCAACAGGCTCAATCACAGGTATTTACGAATACGGCTGTGAGCTTTTCAGGAAAAGAATGGAATGTGCCATTATGATGAAGGTTGCAGAAGCGGAAGAATAAAATTACGGTAAAATTTTCAGGCAGATACATTTTTTCTTGTATCTGCCTGTATTTTCGAGGTGCTGTATGAACGAAAAAATTATTATGCTCGGCACAGGAAGTGCGATGGTTACCGACTGTTATAATACCTGTTTTCTTCTGAAATCCGAAAACGACTGTCTTCTTGTTGACGCAGGCGGCGGAAACGGAATTTTATCCGCAATTAAGAAATCCGGAGTAGCTTGGAACAGCATAAAGACAATGTTTATTACTCATTCTCACACCGATCATATTTTAGGTGCCGTGTGGGTAATAAGGCAAATAAGCGCTCTTATGAATTCAGGCAAATATGACGGTAATTTTAATATTTACTGTCATGATGAATGTGTTGATTCAATCACGGCAATTTGCAACCACACACTTGCACCGAAATTTCTCAAAAATATCAATACAAAAATTTTCATCAATGAAGTAAAAGACAGCGAAAAACAAAATGCCGGCAGTATCCGACTCACTTTCTTTGATATATTTTCAGACAAAACAAAGCAATTCGGATTCAAGGCTGTTTTTCCGTCAGGAAAAGTTCTCGCCTGTCTCGGTGATGAACCGTTCAATGAAAAATGCAGAAATTTTGTTCAAAACTGTGATTATCTTATGTGTGAAGCTTTTTGTCTTTACAGTCAAAAAGATATTTTTAAGCCTTACGAAAAATTCCACAGCACAGCGCTTGATGCCGGAAAACTTGCAGAGAGTCTTTTGGCAAAAAATCTTATCCTGTATCACACCGAGGACGAAACACTTCAAACACGCAAAAGAACATATACTTCAGAGGCAAGAACAGTTTTTAACGGAAATATATTTGTTCCCGATGATTTTGAAGTTATTGACTTAAAATAATCTCATAACACCTGCTGTAATCATACAAAGCACAATTCCCATTGCAGTAGGCAAAGCCATAGAAACAAGCGTCCATTTAAGGCTGCCTGTTTCTTTTTTTATTGTCAGACAGGTTGTTGAACACGGATAATGAAGAATGCAAAGAATAATCGTGCATACAGCCGTTGTAATCGTCCAGCCGTTCATACTGAGTAGCTGAAACAGCTGATCGTAGCTTGAATAATCAACAAGAGTACCGCTTGCCATATATGACATAATTATAATCGGAATAACGGTTTCATTCGCAGGAAATCCAAGTATAAATGCCATTATTATAACACCGTCAACCCCGATAAATCTTCCGAACGGATCTAAAAAGTCAGTACAATATTTCAAGAGTGAAACATCGCTTATATGCACATTTGCAAGAATCCAAATTATCGCACCTGCCGGAGCGGCAACCGCAACAGCCCTTCCTAAAACAAATAAAGTTCTGTCCAACAGCGAACGGACAATAGTTTTTAAAATCTGCGGCTTTCTGTACGGCGGAAGTTCAAGCACAAATCCGGACTGTTCGCCTTTCAATATTGTGACTGAAAGCACCTTAGATATAACAAGTGTTATAAAAACGCAGAAAACTATTATTCCAATCAACAATGCCGCTACCTCAATCGAACTGCTCAGCGTAAATGCCGTACCTGCAAAGAACATTAGCAGTAATGCAATAATTGTGGGAAACCGTCCGTTACACGGCATAAAATTATTTGTAAGAATTGCAATCAGCCGTTCCTTGGGCGACTCAATAATTCTGCATCCCGTAACTCCACAGGCATTACAGCCAAGACCCATTGCCATTGTAAGGCTCTGCTTTCCGTGAGCACCGCACTTTGAAAAATGCCTGTCAAGATTAAATGCAATTCTCGGCAGATATCCCGAATCCTCAACAAGCGAAAATAGCGGAAAGAATATAGCCATAGGCGGCAGCATTACAGATACCACCCATGACAGAGTTGTATAAACTCCGTCAATCAAAAGTCCCGTTACAACATCGGGAGCGTGTAAAAAATTAAAGAGAATATACAGTTTCTCTTTTATAAAGCCAAACAAATTGCTTAACCATTCGCTCGGATAATTTGCACCGACAACCGTTATCCAGAACAATATGCCAAGCATTGCAAGCATAATCGGTATTCCTGCGGTTTTGCTTGTAAGTATTTTATCAAGCTTTCTTGTACAAGCATTTAACTCTGATTTTTCATATTTTACACAGTTATTTGAAATTTTGCTGCCGGTCTGCGAAAGCTTTTCAATATTCTGTTTGTAGTTTTTTTCGGATAGTATATCAACACCTTCAAAATTCCTTTTTACCCTAAAACATTTTGTCTTTCCGCTGCATACATTATAGATTGCTTCTTTTAATTCATCCAGACCTTTTTTGTCTGTTGCACAGGTTTTCACAACAGGTATTCCAAGGTTTAGCGATAACTCGTCGCAGTCGATTTTTATGCCGTTCTTTTCAGCCTCATCACAAAGATTAAGACAAAGAACAGCATTCTTTGTGACAGATAATACCTGCAATGCAAACGAAAGATTTCTTTCAATAACTCCGCAGTCAACTACTATTACAACACAGTCATTTTGATTTTGTATAAGACAATCCCTTGTTACCGCCTCTTCGCCCGAAAATGAAAGCAGGGAATAGCATCCCGGTAAGTCCGTAATACAAAATCTTGCGTCTTTGATTTTGCAACAACCTCTGGCAAACTCAACTGTTTTACCCGTCCAGTTTCCCGTGTGCTGTCTTAATCCCGTCAGTTCGTTAAAAATTGTACTCTTGCCTACATTAGGATTACCGGCAAGTGAAATTTTGTAATCACAATCCGATACATCCTTTTTATTAAAAGATGATTTATCCGTAGAAAACAATAAAAAAGCCTCCTTTTATTCAGGAGTAACAATGATATCTTTGCAATCGTTATTTCTCAGCGCCACAACGGCATTTTTAACAAGATACGCAGACGGATCACCGAACGGACTTGTAAACAAGGGGATAACAGGACTGTTCTCCATAATACCAAAATCAAATATTCTGTTTTTGATATTTTCATTACAGTTCACACGATAGACAATCCCCGTAACTCCAAGCGGTAACTTGTCAAGCGAACATTTTTCTTTCATCTGATTCACCGATTTCAACTTTTTATTAACAGGATATTCAATTCATACAACTGAGTTACACAAAAAGCCGGCCATAAACTAAACTTATAACGTACCCGAATAAACTCTGATATCAGAAAAATTTTAAGGAATTGACACGACTATAAACAGGTGTTATAATTAAATGCAGATTTCAAATGTATATAACTTAATATGGGTTTACGGTTCAAAATGCATCTTGCAGAGTAGATAACAGAGAATTCGGTGAGAATCCGAAGCAACAGTCATTACTGTATTTGGCATTGCCATAAGTCAGGTCGCTGTCCGTATGCCTCGGATTTTGCAAATCTTGGACAGGGAAGAGGTGCAGCCGACCATATCTATACAGACTTTTGGCCTGTATGGTTTTGTTTGTTGTGCCTTCCAAAACGGAAGGCTTTTTATTTTGCCTTTCGATATACATAATACAATATGGAGGAAAACACTATGAACAAATCTTTTAAAAAAATCCTCTCAATTGTACTTTCTGTAATGATGATTTCGTCACTTATGACGGTTTCACTTTCAGTAAGCGCAGTTGAAGACGGAAAAGTAAGAGTAATTGTCAGAAATGATACATACTCAGTAGAAAACGGTGCTCCGTGGGACGGTGTTCTCGTTGACGAGTGGGTAAGCATTGATAATGACTCTACTATGATGTCAGCGGTTGTTGACGCACTCAACAATCACGGCTACACACAGGAGGGTGCTGAGAGTAATTACTTCTCATCAATAAACGGTCTTGCTGCATCTGACGGCGGTGCAATGAGCAGTTGGATGGGAACACTCAACGATTGGTTTACAAACTACGGTTTCGCTGATATTACCGTTGCAAGCGGCAACCTTGAGAGCGGTGACGAAATCGCTATTATGTATACTTCAAACGGTTACGGCGAGGATATCGGCGGTACATGGGCAAATAACGATACAACTGTTAAATCGGTTGAAATTACAGGTGCCGAGCTTTCAGGCGAATTTGATCCGTCTGTAACAGACTATACACTTACAATCGGCACGCCGTCAGCTGATGTAAATGTAGTTCCTACTGCAACTAACAAAAACTTCCAGACAAGAAAATATAAGAATGAATATCTTCCTTCTGACGACAGTGTGTTTTACAAGAGAAGTCAGACGGTTAATGTTTCTGACGGTGACAAAATTATCATAGGTTGCGGTGATATTGCATGGCCGTCAATGAACACAAGTGAAGGCGGTACTGTATATACATTCACAGTGAAATATGCTCCTTCCGCAGCTGACACAGTTTCAAACAAAATTGACGAGGTTGCAAAATATCTCGCATCACAGGATGCCCCCACAGTTTCTTCAGTAGGCGGCGAGTGGACAGTCCTCGGTCTTGCAAGAGCAGGTAAAATCACAGACGAAATTGCAGACAGTTACTATCAGAATGCAGTTAAGTATGTTGAAGAAAAGGGTTCTGCAAAGCTTCACAATACTAAATCAACAGACAATTCAAGAGTAATTCTTGCCCTTACGGCAATCGGTAAGGATGTTACGGATGTTGCATCATATAACCTTCTTGAACCGCTTGCAGATATGGATTATGTTAAGAAGCAGGGTATCAACGGTCCTGTCTTTGCACTCATCGCACTTGATACTGGCGATTATGAAATTCCGCAGACTGACGCCGCAAATCCCACAACAAGAGAAAAACTCGTACAGACAGTTCTTGATGCACAGGTAGCAAACGGTGGCTGGACATTCTTCGGTACAACTGCAGATCCTGATATGACAGGTATGGCAATTCAGGCACTTGCTCCTTACTATTCATCAAACAGCGATGTTAAAGAAGCAATTGATAAAGCACTCACAGTAATGTCAAACGCACAGAATGAAAACGGTGGATTTGCATCATGGGGTTCTGTAAACAGCGAAAGCTGTGCACAGGTACTCGTTGCACTTACAAGCCTTGGAATTGATCCTACAAATGATGAAAGATTCATCAAAAACGGCAACACACTCATTGACGCTATGATGAATTTCTCCGCTGAAAACGGATTCGGTCATACAGATACAACATACAATCAGATGGCAACCGAACAGGGTTTCTATGCTTTTGTTTCATTTGACCGTCTTGTAAACGGCAAAACTTCACTCTATGATATGACAGACCGACTTGCAGAAAATTATACCGTAGGCGATGTTAACCTTGACGGTACAGTTTCGGTTGTTGATGCAACACTTGTTCAGAAGGCAGTTCTCAGTCTGGAGATACTTTCAAAGGTTTCTAACATAAAAGCTGATGTAAACGGTGACGGCGTTATCAATATAGTTGACGCAACACTTATTCAGAAAATTGTTGTAAATGCTTGATTAGCTTAATTGTAAATATGGAAAAGTTGAAAAAATTTGTTAAGAAAAATCAAGTACTCTTAATTGCTGTTTGCGTTTGTATTGCCGCACTTACTGCAACATTTTTTGCAGGCGGCAACCTTTCTGACAGTAAAGTTCAAACAGCGTCAACAGCTTCCTCAATATCGACAACAAGTGCAGACACAGAAAAAATTTCTGTGTCTGCAACAGAGAAAATCACTCAAAGCCCCACCGATTCTACAAAATCTAACAAAGACAACAAAGATAAAAAGGACGAAAAAGACAATAAAAATTCCGAAGACAAAAAGAACAGCAAGGTCAGTTCGCAGAACAGCAGCAGTTCTTCTGTTGAAAAAAGTGAAAAAACCGAGCAGGTTTCAGGCAACAGTACTTCGGATAAGAAAAAGCCGTCTTCTTCATCAAACAGTTCTTCAAAACCAAACAAAAAGAATGATGTTCAGCCTACGACACAGGATAAGTACAAAACCGATCCCGTGCCATCGGGAAAGCCAAAGCCGGTTGAGCCGCAGGAGCAGGAAACAAAGGATACAAACCTTTATTGTACCTTTACAATAACCTGTTCAACAATTCTTAACAATATGGATGACCTTGATCCCGAAAAAATAGAACTCGTTCCAAAGGACGGTATAATCTTCAAAAAACAGAAGATTCAATTCAAAGAGGGCGAATCAGTTTTTGATGTTCTCAAAAGGGTTTGTATGGATAACAATATTCATATGGAATCAAGCTGGACTCCTATGTATAATTCCGCTTATATTGAAGGAATTAACAACCTCTACGAATTTGACTGCGGTTCTCTTTCGGGCTGGATGTACAAGGTCAACGAATGGTTTCCGAACTACGGCTGTTCACGGTATGAGCTAAAAAACGGCGATGATGTAGTCTGGTGTTATACATGTGATTTGGGTTATGATGTAGGCGGAGGATACGCAACAGGAGAGTAACGATGAAGGATACCTTTTCAAATATGCATCCCTTTATCAATTTTATATTTTTTGCACTTACAATAGGGTTCACGATGTTTATCATGAACCCTGTTTGTCTTGCTGTAAGTTTTTCATGCGCGCTTGTAACCGCTTTATACCTTAACGGCAAAAAAGCTGTGAGATTGTCACTTGTTTTTCTTTTGCCTATGATACTCTTGATAGTTCTCATAAATCCTGTTTTTAATCATGAAGGAATGACTATACTCACATATTTTCCGTGGGATAACCCACTAACCCTAGAATCAATCGTTTACGGTATTGCAAGTGCATTTTTGCTTTCGTCAACAGTTTTGTGGTTTTCTTCATTCAATGCAGTAATCACTTCCGACAAGGTAGTTTTCCTGTTTGGCAGAATAATGCCGTCATTGAGTCTGGTGATTTCAATGGCATTGCGTTTTGTTCCAAGGTTTTCGGCACAAATGAAGCTTGTGCGTAATGCACAACACACAATAGGCAGAGATATAAACGAGGGAACATTGTTTCAAAGAATAAGAAATGCGGTAAAAATCCTTTCGATTATGATAACATGGTCACTTGAAAACGCAATTGAAACAGCCGATTCAATGAAAAGCAGGGGTCACGGTCTTAAGGGCAGAACATCCTATTCACTTTATAAATTTGACAAAAGAGACGCATTTATGCTTTGCACAATCCTTTTTACCGGATTGGTACTTATGATTTTGCTTTTTACAAACGCAATAAAATTCAGATACTATCCGTCAATCAAGGGCGATTTGTTTACGGTGCAAAGTATTATTTTTTATATATTCTACACATTTTTAATGTTGATTCCGCTATCGGTAAATATAGGAGAGGGGATAAAATGGAAACATATGCAATCAAAAATCTGAGTTTTCGATACCCCGAAACCGGTATTGATGTACTTAAAGATATTACTTTCAGCGTAAATGAGGGCGAGTTTATCACTGTCTGCGGTCCGTCAGGCTGCGGAAAAAGCACACTTCTCAGACATCTGAAACCCGATCTTTCACCGCACGGTGTTCTTTCGGGAGAAATATTCTTTGAAGAAAAACCTATATCAGACCTTTCTCACAGGGAGCAAAGCAGTAAAATCGGCTTTGTTATGCAATCACCTGAAAATCAGATTGTTACCGATAAGGTATGGCACGAACTTGCTTTCGGACTTGAAAGTCTTGGTTATGACAACAATACAATCCGAAAAAGAGTTGCCGAAACAGCTTCATTTTTCGGAATCCAAAATTATTTTGAAAAAAGTGTTCTCGAACTTTCGGGCGGACAAAAGCAAATTTTAAACCTTGCTTCAATTATGGCAATGCAACCGTCCGTTCTCATTTTGGATGAACCGACAAGCCAACTCGATCCGATTGCGGCAAGCGAATTTTTGCACTGCGTTTCACGCATAAATCACGAACTGGGGACAACGGTAATAATAACGGAACACAGACTTGATGAGGTACTTCCGCTTTCAGACAGGGTGCTTGTCATCGAAAACAACGGAATTTCAGCTTTTGACTCTCCTCAAAAGGTCGGGAAAATTCTTAAAGAAAAAGACAGTAAAACATTTCTTTCTATGCCTGCTCCGATGCAGATATGGCAGGCTGTTACAGAAAATGACAATACCGACTGTCCCGTAACTGTTCCAAGCGGCAAAAAGTGGCTTTCGGAATATGCCCAAAATCATAAAATGTATGAGCTCACGCCCGAAAACATTCAGAAACATTCTAATAAAGAAGCAGTAAGTCTTAATGATATTTGGTTCAGGTACGAAAAGTCGGGTGCAGATGTACTAAAAGGTCTTTCGCTAAAAATATATCAGGGGGAATTTGCGGCTATACTCGGCGGTAACGGAATGGGAAAATCAACCGCTTTGTCAATTATCTGTTCACTTAACAAGCCATACAGAGGCAAAGTTGAAATCTCTCCGCTTAACAAAAATTCTTTTGACACGCTCGTAGCAGTATTACCTCAAAATCCGCAGACACTGTTTTTGAAAAAAACTGTACTTGAAGATTTATACGAAGTATTTGACGGCAGAAAAATCAGCAAGGAGGAAAAAGAAAGACGGGTTACCGCAGCGGTAAAGCTGTGCAGACTTGAAAGTCTCTGCAATCGCCATCCTTATGATTTATCCGGCGGTGAACAGCAGAGAGCGGCTCTTGCAAAAATTCTTCTCATAAGACCTCAAATTCTTTTGCTTGATGAACCTACAAAGGGACTTGATGCCGAATTCAAGATTGAGTTCGCTCAGATTATATACGACCTCAATAAAGCCGGCATAACCGTTCTCATGGTAAGTCACGATGTAGAGTTCTGCGCTGTATATCCAAGCCGCTGTCTGATGTTTTTTAACGGTGAAGTTGTGTCGGAAGGTACACCGAGAAACTTCTTTTCGTCAAACAGCTTTTATTCCACCTCTGCAAGCCGAATGTCAAAAGGCATAATAGATAACGCAGTGTCATCGAATGATGTCATATATGCCTGCACAGGTAAAAACAGAGATGTTCAAATTAACAGAAACACACCCGATATTGACCTTTTTAAAAACGACACCGAAAATATTCCCCCAAAAAAAAACAAAGCTGAAAACAAAAAGCTATCTGTTTTTAAAAAAATCTGCGGATTATTTGGCGCAGTACTGTTCATACTCGGTCTGATTGTAAATCTGGAATATATTCCGAATTTTTCAGCAAAAACTTTGCCTACTTGGTTCAACTGGGGAATAATCGGAGTATCTGTTGCGTTGCTTATGATTGCTTTCGGAACAAAATCAAAACGACCGATTGACCTGCCGAGAAAAAGTTCAAAACTGAGTAAAAGAACCGTCAGTATGGCAATTATGGTTTTGCTTGCAATTCCAGTTACAATTTTTGTAGGAATGACATATCTTCAGGATCAGAAATATCTTTTTATTTCACTTCTTGTTATGATTGAATGTATGGTTCCGTTTTTTCTTGTTTTTGAAGGCAGGCACCCAAAAGCGAGAGAGCTTGTCATAATTTCCGTTCTATGTGCAATAGCAGTTGCAGGGCGGCTTGCATTTACAATGTTGCCTCAGTTCAAGCCCGTTGTGGCAATTGTGATAATTTCGGGAGTAGCATTCGGCGGTGAATCGGGATTTCTTGTCGGTGCTGTAAGTATGCTTGTTTCAAATCTTATGTTCGGCCAAGGACCTTGGACGCCGTGGCAAATGTTTGCGGCAGGAATAATAGGCTTCATTGGCGGTATTCTCTTTAAGAAAGGTCTTTTGGGCAGAACAAGGACTTCGCTATGTATATACGGTTTCATTGCCACAATGGTCATTTACGGCGGACTTATGAACCTTTATTCGGCACTCACATCACATTCAGCATTTAATCTAAATATGCTCATAACTTTTTATGTTCAGGGCTTTCCGATGGATATTGTTCACGCAGTTTCGACTGTTATATTTCTGTTTTTCGGAGCAGAACCTATGCTTGAAAAGCTTGACAGAATTAAAGTTAAGTACGGACTTATCGAATAAACCTAAACAGCAGATAAAATTTCTGCTGTTTTTTTGTGCTGTAATTCAAAAATTTTCGACAAAAGTATAGACATAATCCGAAAATAATATTATAATTTTGGTGTGTATGATTTTAATCAAACAGTATTTACAATCTAAAACGGCAAACTGTAAATACTTTTAATTCAGAATTAAAAAGGTTAAAGGAGAAAAAACATGGGCGGATTTATGGGTGTTGCAGCAAAACAGGACTGCGTATTCGACTTATACTTTGGAATTGACTATCATTCACACCTTGGTACAAGAAGAGGCGGTATGGTTGTTTATGACAAAGAAAAAGGATTTGACAGATCAATCCACAATATTGAAAATGCACCTTTCAGAACTAAATTTGATAAAGATATGCAGAGTATGAAAGGCAAATTCGGTATCGGCTGTATTTCCGACTACGAACCTCAGCCTCTTATTGTTCGTTCACATCACGGTACATACGCAATTACCACCGTAAGCAAAATCAATAATACAGATGAACTTGTTGAAGAAATTTTTGAAAGAGGCGGTTCGCATTTTCTTGAAATGAGCGGCGGTGAAATCAACGCAACCGAGCTTATTGCAACTCTAATCAATCAAAAAGAAAACCTTGTTGACGGCATAAGCTATGCTCTTGAAAAAGTTGACGGCTCTGTTTCGCTCCTGTTGATGAATAAAAACGGCATCTATTGCGCAAGAGATAAGTACGGCAGAACTCCTGTTGTTATCGGCAAAAAAGAAGATGCATTTTGTGTGGCGTTTGAATGTTTCTCATACAAAAACCTCGGCTACAATGATTATAAAGAACTCGGACCGGGTGAGATTACGGTAATTACAGACCAAAACTGCATTACACTCAAAAAGCCCGGCGATAAAATGAAAATCTGTACTTTTCTGTGGGTTTACTACGGCTATCCTGCAAGCTCATATGAGGGTACAAGTGTTGAGCAAATGCGTTACAACTGCGGTGCAAAAATGGCTGAAAGAGATTCCGTAAAGCCCGATATCGTTGCAGGTGTACCCGATTCAGGCATTGCTCACGCAGTAGGCTATGCAAATGCATCGGGAATCCCGTTCTCAAGACCGTTTATTAAATATACACCTACTTGGCCGAGATCATTTATGCCGACAATACAGAGTCAGCGTAATCTTATTGCAAAAATGAAGCTTCTCGCAGTTGAGGATTTAATCAGAGGAAAGAGCCTTCTCCTTATTGATGACTCAATTGTAAGAGGCACACAGCTTCGTGAAACAACGGAATATCTTTTTGAAAGCGGTGCAAAAGAGGTTCATATCAGACCTGCGTGTCCTCCGCTTGTATACGGCTGTAAGTATCTTAACTTCTCAAGATCATCTTCTGAAATGGATCTCATCACAAGACGAGTTATTGAAAGACTTGAGAACGGCAATGTTACAGACGAAATTCTTCAGGAATACACAAATCCCGATTCTGAAAAATACGAGCAGATGGTTGATGAAATCTGTAAAGAACTCAAGTTCACATCCTTGCGTTTTAACAGGCTTGACGATATGCTTGATTCCTGCGGAATTGACAAATGCAAACTCTGTACTTATTGTTGGGACGGTAAGGAATAATTAAATTTTATTTATAAAAATAAGGCATTTGCAATGAGAGTTCTCAAAGCAAATGCCTTTTGTTTTTACTTAGTATGCAATAATTTCGTAGCCATCCTCAGTTACAAGAACCTGAATTTCCCACTGAGCAGACATTGAGTTATCTTCTGTATAGATAGTCCAGCCGTTATCCTCATCAACGAAAATATCAGGTTTTCCTGCGTTTACCATAGGTTCAATGGTAAAAATCATACCGGGTACCATAAGCATTTCCGTACCTTTTTTAGAAATGTAACTTACCCATGGATCTTCGTGAAATTCAAGACCGATTCCATGACCTCCTACTTCACGAACAACAGAGTAACCTTTACTCTTTACATAATCATTGACAGCCTGACCCATATCTCCGAGAAAGCCCCAAGGCTTAACCTGTTTGAGTCCTTCATAAACTGCATTTTTTGTTTCTTCAACAAGCTTTCTGTTTTCCTCGCTTACATTACCGATACAAAACATTCTTGAAGAATCGGAGAAATATCCGTTCAAATTAGTTGAAACATCAACATTGATTATATCGCCATCTTTGATTATTACATCTTCCGACGGAATACCGTGACAAACTTCGTTGTTTATTGAAGTACATACGCTCTTGGGGAATCCCTCAAAATTAAGGGGAGCCGGAACACCGCCCATTTTGGTTGTGATATCATACACCCACTTATCAATTTCAGCTGTGCTGATACCCGCCTTAATATGTTCTGCAACATAATCAAGAACAGCAATATTAATCTTCGCACTCTCCTTGATTTTTTCAATCTGCTCAGCATTTTTCAAGATTTCATGGGAGGGAACAATGTGACCCGCAACCTCAAATTCCTCAATTTTTTCATCAAAATCTATATGACATTTTTTATACTTTTTTCCGCTGCCACACCAGCAAGGATCATTTCTGCCAGGTTTTTCCATTTTACTAACTTCCTTTCATTTTTCCAATTCATAATCTTTGATAATTATACCACCAAACAAATTTTATTACAACATCTTTGTCATATGCAAAAATCCAAAAGAAAAATCTTGTCAGAAAAAGTTTTGTAGTATATACTGAATAAGTAATATATAATCTCACACTCGGCATATTTTTATGCAGAGGTGTTTGTATGAATAAAAAAATCCCTACATTTTATGCTCTCTGCTTTATACTGTTTGCAATATTCTGCATTATTATGGTATCTGTTTTTTTCAGACTTAATCCGACAAAATCTGTTATAACCGAAAACAAAACAGAGCCGATAATCGTAATTGACGCAGGTCACGGTGGCGAAGACGGGGGAGCAGTAAGCGAAAGCGGTGTGCTTGAAAAGGACATCAATCTTTCTATAGCAAATAATTCAGCTGATTTATTAAAAATTTTCGGATATAAGGTTGTTCAAACAAGAACAGATGATGTATCCCTTGATAACGGAGAAGATTCGGTTCATTCAAGGAAAGTTGCCGATTAAAAAAAACGGCTCGAAATTTTCAATTCAGACAAAAACAATATTGTAATCAGTATTCATCAAAACAAATTTTCTCAAAGCAAATATTACGGAACTCAAATTTTTTATTCCCCGAATAACAGTCAAAGTCAAAATCTTGCGGAATGCATCAGAAATTCCGTAAAAAAATGCTTACAGCCTGATAACGAACGGCAATGCAAAAAGGCAGACGGCTCAATCTATCTTTTAAAAAAGGCTGAAAACCCGTCCGTTATTGTGGAATGCGGATTTATTTCAAATCCGGATGAACTTGCTAAGCTGCAAAGTGACGAATATCAAAAAGAAATGGCAACTGCAATCATAACAGGATTTTTAGATTATACTCATCAATAAATACAGGAAGTGAAATAAATGGCTTCAAAAATCAAAAGTGTTTACATATGTTCGGAATGTGGATACGAATCGCCTAAATGGTACGGAAAATGCCCATCATGCGGCGAATGGAACACAATGAATGAAGAAATTAAAGATACATCAAAACAGTCAGCAACTGCAAAAACACGCTCTTTTGCAACCTACTCAAAACCATACGCCATATCGGATATTTCAACCGAGGATGAGCACAGATATGACACAGGCTGCGGAGAACTCAACCGTGTACTCGGCGGAGGAATTGTAAAGGGCAGTCTTATACTTCTGGGCGGTGATCCGGGCATAGGCAAATCGACCGTTCTTATGCAGATTTGTCAGTACCTCGGTGATACTCTGAAAATTCTCTACATATCGGGAGAGGAGTCAAAAAGACAGCTCAAGCTCCGAGCAATAAGGCTGGGTGTAACTTCGCCGAATCTGTATGTAATGACCGAAACCGATGTTGAGGTTATTTGCGAACAGATAAAAAATCTCAAGCCTGACCTTGTTATGATTGACTCAATTCAGACGATGAATCTTTCAGAATTAAGCTCGTCCCCCGGCAGCATTACACAGGTACGAGAATCTGCCAATATGCTGATGAGAACCGCAAAAGGACTTGATATTCCTATGTTTATCGTAGGTCATGTCAATAAAGAGGGTTCAATTGCAGGACCAAAGGTACTTGAACATATTGTTGACACCGTACTGCATTTTGAAGGTGACAAACAGATGAGCTGCCGTATTCTTCGTGCCGTAAAAAACAGGTACGGCTCAACAAATGAAATCGGCGTTTTTGAAATGACTGATAAAGGGCTTAACGAAGTTGCAAATCCGTCTGTTATGTTGCTTTCAGGGCGTCCGAAAAATGTTTCGGGAACTTGCGTCACCTGTACAATTGAAGGATCAAGACCAATTCTTGCCGAAACACAGGGACTTGCCACACAAAGCGGATACGGCAACGCTCGCAGAATGGTTACAGGATATGACTATAACAGACTGTCAATGGTACTTGCCGTTCTTGAAAAAAGAGCAGGATACTATTTTTCAAACTGCGACACTTACATAAATATCGTAGGCGGATTGCGAGTTGACGAACCTGCGATTGACCTTTCAATTGCCATGGCTCTTATAAGCAGTCTGAAAGATACTCCGATTGACGAAAACGCTGTTGTATTCGGTGAAATCGGTCTTGCAGGTGAAATTCGTGCTGTATCAAACGCTCAGATGAGAATTAACGAGGCGGTAAGACTCGGCTTTACAAAAATCATTCTGCCGTATCATAATCTAAAAGGTGTTTCATGTGATGATGCTGAATTGATCGGAGTAAAAAACATTCGTCAGGCATTTGAAGCGGTAGGACAATGAGCAGTTTTGTAATATCAAACAAATATCCATGTTTTGCCGATGAGCTTTCAAAAATGGGGCATAATGTTATATTTTCGGACACTGTCAAAGCATTTCCGCAACCTGAACAAGCTCATGCCGATATGCAGATTTTGACGATAAATAATACTGTTTTTGTACTTAAAGAGTGCGAAAAGCTAAAAACTTTACCATATAAAGAAAATTTGATTATATGTAAAAATAAAGCAGGGAAGAAGTATCCCGAAAATATATTGCTGAATTTTCTTTTCTTTAATAATAAGCTTTACGGTAAAGCATCTGCAATAGATCCGACTCTTTACAAATATTGTGTAAAAAACGACATTGAAATCGTAAACATAAATCAAGGATACGCAAGATGCTCAACTCTAATACTCAATAATCGCACTGCCGTAACAGCTGATATTTCCATAAAAAATGCTCTTGAAAAAGATGGTGCAGAGGTGTTATTAATATCCTCGGGTGATATAAAACTTGAAGGATATGACTATGGATTTATAGGCGGTGCAAGCGGAAAAATCTCTGATAATACCGTAGTGTTTTTTGGAAATGCTGAAATGCATCCCTACTATTCTTCTATAAGAGAATTATGTTCTAAAAATAAAATTGAAATTAAAATATTATGCAAAAATATGCCACTCACAGATGTGGGCGGCATAGTAAGAATTGTCTAATCTTTCTTCTTAGGTTTTATTTTTGCAAGCGGATTTGAATCAGCGGCATTTTTCATTTGTTCCGAACTCAAATGCGTATAAATCTCAGTCGTACCGAGATTTTCGTGTCCGAGAACCTCTTTAAGCACTCTGACATCAACTCCGCCTTGCTGATACATAAGCGTAGCGGCGGTATGCCTAAGCTTATGACAGGAATATCCCTGAGAATCAAGTCCGATTTTCTCAAGATATTTATATACCATAGCCTGAATTGTTTTCACAGACATTCTGCGGTGATTACGGCTAATAAACAACGCTTTTTTATCCTTAACTTCTTCAATCGGACGCACCTTCATATACTCATTATAAGCGTCAATGCAAGCAGAGTTTAGATAAACAATGCGTTCTTTATTGCCTTTACCGACAACACGCATTGTACCGTCACTATGAATATCATTATAGTTAAGACCTGCCATTTCAGACACACGCAGTCCGCAATTGAGGAAGAGAGTCAAAATACAATAATCACGCTGTTTGTTATTTCCGTCAACTGCATTAAGAAGTTCAATGCTTTGTTCAAGAGTAAGATACTTTGGCAAAGTTTTTTTATTTTTTGGTGATTCAAGCTGTTCCACGGGATTTGTATCAAGCAAATGTTTATTATTGGTTATGTACTTAAAAAAGCCTTTCAGACTGGAACATTTTCTTGCACGGGACGCACTCTTATTGTTGCGGTCACGATAAAGAAAATTCATATAATCATATGCAAGTTCAAGATTAACAGTTTTAATTAAATCAAGGTCAACATCGTCAATTTTAATTTCATCAAACTCAGTACCGTCAGGCACAAGACCACGCATTACTTTTAAAAATCTAAAAAAAGTTCTGAGATCAATAAAATATTCGTCAACGGTTTTCTTCGACATATTTTTGATTGTCTGCTTGTAAATTAAATAGTCCTTTAAAATTGCAGGAGCTTCATCACGAAAATCAACTGCCATAAACACACCACCGTAAATTTATTTCTTATAATGGATAACTCAGAAAAGTTGAACTAAAATCTGTATTAAAAGAATTACAATGCTATTATAACGCAAAAAAGGGCGGTGTATATTCCAATTACGAAAATTATACAAAATGATTATTTTGTATAATTCGGGGAACAGGTAAAATAAGATAAATCCGAAACATATTGCTAATGCTAATTTACAGCATTTAAATTACAACAGCCGTACAGACCCAAACGAATCTGTACGGCTGTAAATTTTAAAGGAATTTAACTTTTAAATTAGCAAACGCCCTGCTGAATCATTGAATCAGCAACCTTCTCAAAACCTGCAATATTAGCACCTACTACATAGTCACCTTCATGACCATACTTCTTAGCTGCAGCAGAAATGTTCTTATAGATGTTAACCATAATGTTCTTGAGCTTAGCGTCAACTTCTTCAAATGTCCATGAAAGACGCTGTGAGTTCTGGCTCATCTCAAGAGCTGATGTAGCAACACCGCCTGCATTAGCAGCCTTACCCGGTGCAAAGAGAATGCCGGATTTCTGGAGAAGCTTTGTAGCCTCAAGAGTTGTAGGCATGTTAGCGCCTTCGGCAACAGCATAGCAACCGTTAGCGATAAGTCTTTTAGCATCTTCCTCGTTAAGCTCGTTCTGTGTAGCACACGGAAGTGCAACATCACACTTAACTGACCAATCGAATTTGCCTTCGTGATACTCTGAGTTAGGACGATAGTTCTTATACTCTGTAAGACGCTGTCTTTTAACTTCCTTGATTTCCTTAATAGCATCAAGGTCGATACCTTCAGCATCATAAATCCAACCTGTTGAATCAGCCATTGTAACTACCTTAGCACCAAGCTCTGTAGCCTTTTCTGTAGCGTAGATAGCAACATTACCTGCACCTGATACGCAAACAGTAGCACCCTTGATGTCCTTGCCGTTATCCTTAAGCATAGCCTCTGTAAGATAAAGAAGACCGTAACCTGTAGCCTCTGTTCTTGCGAGTGAACCGCCCCAGTTGAGACCCTTACCTGTAAGAACGCCTTCATATACATTTCTGATTCTCTTATACTGACCGAACATATAACCGATCTCACGAGCACCTGTACCGATATCACCGGCAGGAACATCTGTGTCAGCACCGATGTGCTTGCAAAGCTCTGTCATAAAGCTCTGGCAGAATGCCATAACTTCTCTGTCGCTCTTGCCCTTAGGGTCAAAGTCAGAGCCGCCCTTACCGCCGCCGATAGGAAGACCTGTAAGTGAGTTCTTAAAAATCTGCTCAAAACCAAGGAACTTAATAACACCGAGGTTTACTGACGGATGAAGTCTTAAACCACCCTTGTAAGGTCCGATAGCACTGTTGAACTGAACACGGAAACCGCGGTTTACCTGAACCTTGCCGTTGTCATCAACCCAAGGTACTCTGAACATAATAACTCTTTCAGGCTCTGTAATTCTCTCAAGAATGCCATTCTCCTCATACTTTGGGTTCTGTTCGAAAACAGGTTCAAGTGAAGTAAGAACTTCGGTAGCAGCCTGAATAAATTCAGGCTCGTTTGCATTTTTTGCTTTCAGCTTTTCAAGCTGTTCACTTACATATGACATAAGTAAGTCCTCCTTAATAAAATTCGCATAAATTATACGGAAATTAGTTCCGATTATGCTGTAGCACAGTAAAGTGCTGCAATCAACATACTAATAATACTATACTTTGAACGAATTTGCAATATCTTTTGTGAGATTCCTGCAAATTTTTTTAAAAATATTAAAAAAACAGCCAATTTTATTCCTTTTCTGCAATTTATTTTAAAAATCTCCCAAGGATGGTTTCCATTATCAATGTAATTGTAATACTATCTGTCGCCTATTTGAACTAATTTTGAAGCTATATTCACCTTTTAATTCTGATAGCTGTAATTCACTTTGGTAGATTTGAGAGTAATTTTATGAAATGATACTGAATGATAAAAGCAGAAATAAGCAATGCAAAAAACAATAACACGATTGCAATAACGATTGTAATTTTGATTCGTTTTTATTTTTTAGTCGCATCTTTTTTCATAACTATTGCCTCCTGTCCTTCTAATACAATGAACATAAGCGTTCTAAAAGCAATACTTATTAATATTTTCTTTATCTAAAAGTCATATATTCATATCTGCCAATGCTTGAATAACCATATGCAAACATAGCAAACAATATAAATACTGACCAAAATTTCAAAAATTTTATAGCCGTATCATATTTCGATGTTGTGTACATTTTGTTTAAGTCATCTAAATAAGCAACTATATTATTAATTAGAATAGATAATGATGCGCCGCCCCATGATGCTACTATTGAAATATGTACACCCGCTAAATTAAATGTCAAAAGCAGCAACACACCATTTATGACAAAGAATAGTGCAATCAGTTTTGTAAGCGTATCAGAACGAAGGCTCTCATAGAATCGCCAATCTTTCGATTTATAATAATTATTAGCATAAAGGCACAAACACAATATTCCGCTTAATATAAATATCACAGTATTTACCGTGTTATCAGAACTATCAATCAGTTTAAATAATGTGAGCAAGAATATAGCAACTGTCAGTACAACATCAAAAGCAAAATATATCAAATATGACTTTACAATACGTTTGTTGCCATTTAACTTTTTCGGATTGACTTTACTGTAATCTATAGTTTCAAAGTCTATTTTATTGTTTTCCGTCATGTCAAACACCTCATCTCGCCCATTCTCTTTTTTTCAGTTGGTTGGATACCAATATAATGACTAATTTTATCAATATCGGTTTTGGGATTATCTGTCCAAAGAATGAACTCAACCATTATTCCTTCCATAGTCTGAACCTCAATTCTATAAATACTTACTTAAGTATAAATATAACAATCTAGTTATCCATTCAGATCGTGGCAGCCAGTATATTTCAAATGCGTGGCGTGAAGCCACTGAAAAGATGCAGCAAAGCTATTCTCATAGTGGTTATCCTTAACACAAAATTTAGCATCACGCTTGCTTTTAATATAAATCGTTTTTTATCGGTGAATTTTCGCACTTTGACTGCATAATATGGCAGAGTTTGTAATGAGCAGACGAATAAAGCTTACTGCCAACAATGCAATAAAAAAAGCATCAAATACAGCATTTCCATACAATCACCTCGAATCGCTTATAACGCATTACTTTTCTTTTGTAACTTCATCCAAACCGATAAAATACATACCTTTTCTTTTAGATTTTTCAAGATGAATCTTTTCGTAATCTACGAGCAAATCAGTGTATGTGCTATTGTCAGTTTCAATAAAACAGAATATTCTGAATTTGCCGAAAGTTACGGTTTTGTCGGCTTTATGTGCAGAATCGGAATATGCGAGAATATCTGTTTCACGATTTGGTACTGCCACCAAAAGAACCTGTTCTCCTGTCTTTTTATTTTTCAGTGTACAAGTTCTGATAAAAGCGTAATCATATTCAGCATCATCAGAAAATTCTATATGTTCAAATAATATATATTCGGTATCCCTGTTAATTATAGAAATTTTATCTTTTCGTTTTGTATAAACTGCAGGAGAGATTATTTTTGAATTTTCGTCAAGCACTAGAACAAATTTGCTATTTGCTAAATCTAATAAAGTACCATAGACATAATGATTTCTAACAAACTTATTGTTTTGAGAATAAAATGTTTCTTCACCAATGTTATTAAAATACAGGAATTTTTCTTTGTTTTCAAATATATGTTTAATCACAAAATAAATTGGAGTAAATACTACTAATAAAGCTAAAACAATTATTTTAAGAGAAGAATCTAATGTTACTGTATTTTCAGATATCTTTCCGGAATTTCTATTAACCAAAGTTATGATAAGCATTATCAAATCAAAAATGCCTACAACTATCATAGTAAGAACAGCATATTTCTTTTTATTCATCTAATCACCTTACGCATTTTTAATTTCTATGTCATTTCAGCTTGTTGCCGTTAAGCTTTTTCAAATTAAACTTGCTGTAATCTATCATAATAAATATCTCATCTCACCCTATGTACATATCAAATTCAATTTCAGCCGATAATTGTGCCATTGCTTTAATAACATCCGATGAAAAATATATAATCGGTTTTTCGGGTAAATCTACAACAACACAAAATTTAGCATGCAGTTTATATTGGTTTATTACGCTGATAATATTTTTCAAATTTGGTTTGAGCATATCAATCATCTTGGGCATTGCATGCTCAACCTCAACTGTTTTTATGTAGTCAGTTGAATACAATAAACTTGATTCTTCATTAATTTTTTCTATATTTTTATTCGGACCTATATATCTTATCTCGCCAATTCTCTTTTTTTCAATTGGTTGGATACCAATATAATGACTAATTTTATCAATATCGGTTTTGGGATTATCTGTCCAAAGAATGAACTCAACCATTATTCCTTCCATAGTCTGAACCTCAATTCTATAAATACTTACTTAAGTATAAATATAACAATCTGCAAAAGCAATATAGGTTATTGTCTTGTCATTATTTTCGGAAAATATGACAAATATTTCGGCTTGTTTTTAGCAGTATTCACCCATGATTATGTAAAGTAAATAAAAGTATTGTTTGAACAAAAATGTCTTTCAAAAAATGCTGTGCTTGTCGGAGATTCTGTGTATGACAAAAACGGTGCAGAAATTGCCAGAGTTGATTTTCTTGGTGTCATCTACGGTTTTGGTATCAAAAAAGGCGGCAAAACCAATTCAAGATTTGACACCGTAGACTCATCCGTTGAACTGTCTGAATATTTTAAAATCAAATGAGAAAAAGCCATCAGAAAACGATGGCTTTTTCTATGCTTAAATTTCACTATATTATGTTCGGAATAAACAACAGATATGGTACATTGCACAATGAAACAATGTGAAGTAATTTGCTTTTCTGTTTTTCGTGAACATTCAGATTTTTATATACAACGGTCTGATTAAATAGATATAAATGCGATATCTTACCATATTTTTTCAAATAACAAATTATTCATTTTTCCATATCACTTGTTCATTAAGCTTGAAAGTAATTTTTCATACTTTGCATTGATTGTAATTTGCGTTGCGGTATTGAATACAAACGAAGTTACTCCGTCATCACAACCGTAATCATCTATCTGTCTGACGGTGCAAATTCCGTTTTCCAGCGACAACGGTAATCCCGTGATATTCTCATTACCGCTGTGCAGCAATTCTATACTTACTATGAAGTTTTTAATGATTGCGGATTTTATTGCAGAATCAAATACAGCGTTACTGTCAATTTCAACGCTGTCTTCAAAAGTATCCGTTTCAATCAGTTTCTCCATTTTTTGATTATATTTTGAATCATACTCGATTCTGAAGAAATCAGATACTATTTTTACAATTACACCGTCACAAGTTCCGTCTGTATTGTACATTTGAATTGCAACCTCATCTTCGTTAAGTGCAATAATCTTGCCGTAAATAAACTTGTCACATTCATCATCTGCGTAAAAACTGCAATTTTTATTGCTTTGAAAAGCTTTTAATAATTCAGAATACATCGTATCACCTCATAAATTTTTCAGCTTTGTTTGATTTATCTTTATATTGTCTTTCATTTTATCTTAGTGTTAGCATCTAAATAGTACAAAACAAAATGAGATATCCCCTTTAAGTGTTGTATAATAAAAAAGAGGAGGAATTCATTATGTCACGACAAAAAAACTCATCTTAGTTGGCAGAACTTCTCATTTTATTTTGTGCTAAATCTTGACACAGGACCAAGTATTTTTAATTTCACTTGCTTCTCACCCCTAATTACTACTTAATTTCTTAGTGTTAAAAATAATACATATTATAGAAAAGATAAAAGTTAGAATTGAAACGACCATAATCGGAATTTCATATGTCGCAAAATCAAAATATCTAATATTATATCGTATAAATGTAACTGTAAAATTATAAGCTGAATGTATTAGTATACCAGGTACTATTGAATTATATTTATCAACAAGGTAATTAAAAATCAAACTCAATAAAATTGCTGACAATACTGTGAATATAGATGATGAAAAATGAATAACACCAAAAGTCAACGAAACTAAAAGTGATGATACCCATATTGGAAAAGCCAATTTTAGTTTTGAATAGATTAAGCCGCGAAATGTAACCTCCTCTACAATTGGAGCTAATATACTCTTGGCTACAAACAAAAAAACTACATTTATTCCATTGACTGATTTGTGCAAATCATTTGTATTTGAAACAGTATCTTCTCCCTGAAAGAATGGTATACAATTTAATAGAATTATAAAAATAAAATATACTGATAATCCTAAAAGAATAAAAGGCAATGCCGAATGCAGAGTTATTTTATTTAGTTTTATACTATCAACAAAATTATGTCTCTTTACTTTTAGAATAAAATAAAAAATAATCATAATTAATGAACAAGCAATTATCTCCATAACATAGGTTGACATTTGAGGGAGATTTAAATTTATTTTACTAAAGCATACATATATAAATGAAATTATTAATGCACATATTATTGGTGTAAATGAAAAAATAAAAAAATAACTCACCGATTCACATATAGCTTTAAACTTTTTCAAAACTATTCCTCCTATTAAAAACTAATTTTATATGATAACAAAACTGATTTTTGACAGAAAGTATGCAGGGGTACTATAGGTATTTAAAAACAATCTGTCTATTGAATCAAACAAATTTATGATGTAATAGTATTTATTCATAAGAAATTTCTTTCCGAAAAAAATAATCAGCCGATTGATATGTGATTAAATTTACTGTAATCAATTCCTGTGCTTTTCAAATTATCAAATTTAGAATATTTGAAATTGTTATTGCAATCGACCAGAATAATGGTATCATTGTTTAACAACTCCATTATAACATAATCATTTGAAGAATAGCAATCCTTAATTTTATCAGCAAGAAGTTCTTTTGAACCGTTCAGAACATCCTCACCTTCTATCATTCCGCTTGAGTCAACCATATTTTTATCAATGACTTTAACACAATCCTTTTCGCCATCAGCAAGGTTGTGCCAAACAAGAAGCGTATCGTTTATTTTGACTGCATATCCATCACGGTTAACCGAAAAATGTTCTCCTACTTTAAGATTTTTATAAGATTCATAATCATCAATCGAAGGATCACAGGCAGATAATAAAAAAAGGATACATAAAGTACTCACTATTGTACAAACAACTTTTTTAAACATAAAAACACTCATTATCATTTTCAATATATTTCAGTATCTTTTTGACAACACTAAAAATTTTCTTCATAATATTTTAAAAATTCATCAGCCTGTTTGTTTGGATTTGCTGATTTTATGTATTTTGTAATGTAGTATGAATACTCATAGTCATGGATAAGTGGCAATATATTTCTCACCTGACAAACGGCTTAATGAAAAATCATCTTCTCCGTCTCTGCCATAAACGAATCAAATTGTTGCACAAATAAATTTTTAAGGCAATCTCCCATAGTATACTTCCTATCTGATTTCGATATTTTAAATACAAAGTAATATTATCACCAATGAAATGCAGTACAACAACATCAGCAGTATATGCATTACAATTAGTTTGCATTTATAATTTTGTATTGACGTTACTTTTATGTTTTGATTTTCCGATTTTATAAAATCAGAAATATTGTATGCCGTATGATACACTATACCTATACCTAAACACACATAAATAAAACAAATGAGGAATGCAGACTTGACACCAAAATATATTAGAAAACTACAGGTAATCGGCGGAATAATTGCATAAACAGTCGGCAAAATCAAAGGCTTTTTCAAGGTATGGTAATATTCCTTTTTATTTTTCTTTTCTGCATATGCAACAGCCTTCATAGGGTTATCATATTTCCTATCCATAAATTTTGCATACTTTGAAATTTGAATAAAAAAGAGAATTCCGCAGAAAATGGAGCAAGCAATTCCGAACCATACGCACAAAAGAAGTTCGTTTGCTTTTTCTTCATATGTGAGATTATTTACAGATTGACCGATTAAATCGGAATCAAGCAAAATAGGTATAATTGAGCCGATTAGCAAGCACCAAATTGCCGTTATACCGCTTGCAAGCCACTTTTTCATGTTATCCGATGAATACATTTTAAACAGCCAAAATAGCATAATTAAAGTTACAGCTATTAAAACAATTGAAACTGAAATTTCAAAAGGGTTATGACTTACAACAAACCTTGACACAAACTGAATCGGCAAACACAGACTTGTCAAAAAGATGTTTTCGGTACAACTCATCAAGTTTACAATAAAATTAATTATCGTAGACATTACAATGAATAACAACAAAAGTAAATGAATTTTTTCTACCGACTTAATATTTTTGTAATTGAAATTTTTCATAGTTAACACCATCATTTTAAAGAATCGTAAATGCAATTGAAATTTGCAATTTCTTTCTCATTATACGGTGAATCGGGGTTGTATTCATACATTGACAAAATCCACTCAATCAGCGTGATATCATTGCCGCTTTTAACAAGGCAATTGTCGAGCAAATATTTAATCACTGTTTCACGATTGTAGAAAAATGTACCTGAATACATTAGATAATCACACAACAGAATTGTATGCTTGGGTGTATTCTCATTTGAAACCACATAAAGAAGATAACAGAACATATCTCGGTTATCAACCGATGAAAATTCTTTTTCAATGTTCTCAAGTGTATATTCAAAGTCGGATTTTTTAAGTTCGTCATATACAAACTGAAAATCTCCGTGTTTGATTTTATTTTTTAATTCTTTGAAATTCGTCATAATATCACCTCATTAAGAGTTCAATTTGTTATACTCATTAATCGCAATATAACTAAACAAATCATTCCCGTTTATAAGACACAAAACGCAATTTGCAAAAATGATTAGACACATCACAATTGCTATAATATCAATACCAAAAGCTAAAGTGTGTTTTTTAGTTATGTACTTATTATGCAGTCGAGTTGCAACTAACAAAATTATTGAAATTAACACAACATAATGAATAGCTTTTATCGTACCTAATATTTCATTTGCACCCATAAGTGTAATAATTGTCAGATAAATACTTTGTGATATTAACAAAACAAATGTAAGAACAGATACAAAAATCGACTCCGTTTTCGGCATTTTTGGACTACCCTCAGACAGTAATTGTTTACAAACAAATACATCTAAAATCACCACAACGCACAATACTGTTGCAATAATAATTTTCATTGCAACAGAAATAAAAAACGGATGCAAGAACAATATGGAATCAAAAGCAATACCGCTTATTAATAAAAGGGTATTCAGAATATAATAGCAATTTAATTTGGTTTTCATAACTATCTCCTTAAACACCAAATTTTGATAAGTCTATATTACAGCAAATATCATTAAAATATTTCATCAGCATACCATACTTCTAAAATCAAAAACAGATATTATAATTTTAACAATTCAATTATAACTATAAAAAATCCAATATGCAACAAATTATGCGGCTTTGTCGGCGAATTTGGAACATATAACAAAGAAGCGTGAATAATTTCAGCAGTAATGACCGTTAAAAATCATCATGCTTTCAAATCGTTCTTTTGCATCAGTGATTTTACTTTTTGCAACTATAAAAAAAGCAAAATTAATAATCAAAATAAATACAATTGAAATGATTATTGCAAGGCACAAATTTACAAGACTAAAGTATGTAATCAAACCAAATAATACTCCCGCCAAAGAAAATAAAACAGCCAAAAAGTAATATATTTTGTTTGATTGCAAAGTCAAATTTACTTTAAGGTTTTCGTCAAGCTGTTTTGTTTGAATTTTTATTAATGGAGCTAATATGCCCTCACGGGAAAGTAGTGATGTAGATGTAACTTTTAAATCAGTAATATTATTAGGGTTATCACAGTAAAATTCATATCCATTATCGTATGAAGAAGAACTGCAATTAAAAGCAGTATGCTTTTTGAGTTTATCGTAAAATTCAGTTTCGGAAATTTTAATAATATATTCAAATGATTTTTTCATACTTCTCCCTCATTTCCAATCAAAGGCATTTTTTGACAACACAAGTTCTGAGTTATCTGTAACTTCTTTCAATACAGGCAGAATTTTATTGTAGTCCTCTGCGTATATAAAAAGTTCGGAATGGCAGGTCGGTTGCAAAATGACCTTACTGTTCGGAAGATACAAATCTATACAAGCGAGATACCTGAAGTTATTTTCTACGATACAGTCTATAATCAAATCATCTTCGGAACATTTGAGTTCGTAACTTTTATTCTTTTTTATATAACTTCTGAGATTGTTATAGCAATCATAGCTTTTCATATCCGTCCAACTTTCAAACAGACATTCTTTTTGCGAAAAATTATTACCGATTACGATATAATCATTTAAAGCGGAAACTATCTTTTTAATTGCATCACTGAATAAATTTGCGACACGGTAAAAATCCGCCTTATCTGATAACGAGGCGTCATTATCAAAACCACCGTCCCAGTATTTTTTATATGTAATGTAATAAATTTCTTTCTGTTTGTAAATTTTTCTTTTAAATTTAATTTTATCTTCGCTGATTTTTATCATTTTACAATATCCTTCCGAACAATAGTGCTTACATAGGAATCATAAACTTACTTTACCTTTTTGCACTTTTATTATACTATTTTAAAACAATATTTGTCAAGATTTGTATTAGTAATTATAATACAGTTTGCTTAAAATTCTGAATAAAATAAATATTCGCTACATCTTTGCTTTTGTATGGATGTTGTGCTATAATTTATGTGAACAGAAATTTGAACTGATTTAAGCTCAAATTGCGCTGTATTATGAATTTATCAGCAAAAGCAGGTGATTTTATGGCTTTCGATACATTTGATGAGGGTATAAACCTTGGTGGAATGAGAAGCAAAAATGAAATTAAAACTTTGATATGTTATTTATATAATTCTGTAAAAGAAAATATGGACAAAGGAATCGTCATACAGGCAATTCTTAAGCAGGGACTTGCCAATTATTTTGAAACAAGCTCTGCGTTTGACGATCTTGTGATGAACGGAAATCTCATTCCTGCCGATGATGAGCACAAAACATATTCTCTTACAAAAAACGGTGCTGAAATTGCGAAACAGCTTGACAGTACTGTTGCCTATACAATTAAAGAAAAAGCGTATGCGTGTGCGGTTAAGCTGCTTGCGGAAAAGAAAAAAGAAATTGAAAACAAAGTTAATATTACGAAGAATGACAACGGTTTTACTGTTGAATGTTCCGTATCCGGCGGAGATATGGAACTTATGAAGCTGGATATCTACGCTCCCGAAATGGAACAAGCGCTTATTTTAAAGAAGAATTTTCTTGACAATCCGAAAAAAGCGTACAAAATTATGCTTGCGCTCCTGACCAAAGACAAAGAAACCGTCGGTGAGGCTCTTGAGGAACTTTACGGCATTGTATAAAATTTCATACAAACAATTAAGGGGCTGTCGATGTGACCGCCCCTTCTGTGATTATTCAGAAAAAAAGATTAAGACCGAGCATTAGTGTCACTCCCGGTATTCCGCCTATTGCAGAAACTAAAAGCGACAGAGCGCTTATCGGCAAAGTTACACCTGTAAATGTCCCTGTCAGATTTACGGCAAAGAGGGTAAGCGTCCCAATTACCATTGAAAGTGCCGAACGCTTGAACGGATGCTTGCTTTTCCCGATATAATGCAGGACTGCAAAAATCAGAAAGGTTGAAAAAATAATCAGACATATTCCCCACCACGGCATTTTAAACAACTCCACATAAAAAATAAAACCGTCGGACTATCCGACGGTTAATTTTATGCTGATTGTTCGGTTTATATGCTTACAGCACACCGAATTTTGAAAGCACATTAAGTGCAATTACAAAAATAACAAATACAGCAGCAAATACTTTTGTCCAGCGTGAGAGGAACGCATCAATTGAACGAGCCTTATTCTTTGAGAAATAAGAGTCAGCAACACCTGTTACGGCACCGATACCCTGCTGATTACCCTCCTGAAGGATAATCACAACGATAATGGCAACAGATACGATTGCGAGCAATACGCCTAAAATAATGCCCCAAATGCTCATTTTTATCTTCCTTTCATTTTAATAAATACGAATAAAACAAATTCTGCTTTAATAACTGTTTTATAATACCACATAAACACAGCTTTTTCAAGAGATATTACAAGATTTTTATTTATTTTTTTAAGCTTAAATCAGGGAAAGCTGTTCGTTTTTTGAATCATCGCTCACAGGCAACGCACCTCTTGCAGGAAGCGAGGCTGTTCTGTACCGCTTTGGATTTGTAAAAGTACCCTCTTTATAGCGTTCTACGCTGAAAAGTCTGTGACCTTTTTTTGGTTTGAGAACGGCAACACCCTGTGTTGAACGGGTGGTTTTAAGGGCAAGTAGGCCCGTGTGAACGAGGAGCATATTTCCTGATGACGCCTTGAAGAGTACCTCTTCATCCTCAGGCATATATAGAAGTCCGACAAGCGGAGATTTGTCGGAATATGCGCCCGTGAGCTTTTTACGGTTAGTCTTTGTTGCGTAGGATTCAAGCGGAACTTTTGCAGCCTTACCGTTTTCAAAAGCAAAGAGCAGCATACCCTTGTAATCTTTTGTAACAACCATTTTCACAGCATTTTCGCCTTCATCAAAGCCAAGCTTTGCGGCAACATAATCGCCGAGAACGCTTGCCTTTGTCTGTGCGAAATCATCAGCCTTTGCCTTATACACCTGACACCTGTCTGTGAAGAACAACAGGTCGCAGTTGTTTGTGAACTCAAGCTCCTGAATGATTTCGTCACCGTCTTTGAGCTTTTGCTCACCGCTCATTCTGAGCGACTGCGGAGTAATTTTCTTGAAATATCCCTCTTTTGTAAAGAAAAGATTAACCGGATAATCGGGAATCTCAACTGCTTCTTCCTCATACCTTGCAACATCGTCATAGATTATGATACTCTTTCTCGGCTGACCGTATTTTTCGGCGATTGATTTGAGTTCTTTGACAATGATTGTCTTGATTCTTGCCTTGCTTTTTAAAATTTCGTCAAGCTCGGCAATCTCATTTTCAAGGTCTTCAAGGTCTTTTGTACGCTTTAAAATGTATTCACGGTTAAGGTGACGAAGTTTTATTTCTGCAACATATTCAGCCTGTATTTCGTCAATTCCGAATCCTATCATAAGGTTTGGCACAACCTCGGATTCTTCATCGGTTTCACGGACAATCTTTACTGCCTTGTCAATATCGAGAAGAATTTTTTCAAGACCTCTTAAAAGATGAAGCTTGTCAGCTTTTTTGTTGCGGTCAAAATATGTTCTTCTTCTGACACACTCAATTCTGAAAGCAATCCATTCTTCAAGCAACGCCTTTACGCCGAGAACTCTCGGAACACCTGCAATAAGCACATTGAAGTTGCAGGCATAGGAATCTTCGAGTGTTGTAAAACGGTAAAGCTTTGTCATAAGCTTATCGGCATCAATGCCACGCTTGAGGTCAATTGTAATTTTAAGTCCGTCAATACCTGTTTCGTCACGAATATCGGAAATTTCCTTGACTTTACCCTGCTTTACAAGGTCGATTACCTTTTCAATGATAACCTCACAAGTTGTTGTGGCAGGAATTGAAAGAATATCTATACAGTTTGCAGACTTGTCATAGACATACTTTGCACGGAGTTTGATACTTCCTCTGCCCGTTTCATAGACTTGATTGATGACATTTTCATCATAGATAATCTGACAACCGCCTGTAAAATCAGGAGCCGGCAGAGTTGACTTTATATCATGGTCGGGATCATGGATAAGTGCCGCTGTTGTTTCGCAGATTTCACGCAGATTGAATGAACAGATATTTGACGCCATACCAACGGCAATGCCTGTGTTTGCATTTACAAGTACAGACGGAAATGCAACCGGCAAAAGTGACGGTTCTTTCATTGTATTATCGTAGTTATCTACAAAATCTACGGTATCTTTGTCTATATCACGAAACAGCTCGTTGCAGATTGCGTCAAGCTTTGCCTCAGTATAACGGGATGCCGCCCACGCCATGTCACGGCTGTAGAATTTACCGAAGTTACCCTTTGAATCTACATACGGATGCAAAAGTGCCTCATAGCCCCTTGAAAGACGAACCATTGTGTCATAAATTGCAGAGTCGCCGTGAGGATTGAGCTTCATTGTTGCACCGACAATGTTTGCCGATTTTGTTCTTCCGCCGTTCAGAAGTCCCATTTTGTACATCATATACAGGAGCTTTCTGTGCGACGGCTTGAACCCGTCGATTTCGGGAATTGCACGGGAGAGAATTACGCTCATTGCATACGGCATATAGTTCTCTCTGATAGTGGAAACGATTGGCTGTTCCACTATCTCACCCGCACCGTTGATTACACCGTGAGTTTTTGACGGTGAAGTTCTGCGGGGAGTCTTTGAAGATTTTTTCGCCATTTATTTCCACCTCCAATCAGCTTACATCAAGCTGGTCAATATATTCGTTGCCGTGTTCTACTATATAATCTTTTCTTCCCTGAAGATTGTCACCGAGAAGAACATCAAAAATTTCCGCTGTCTGTTCTGCATCGGCAGGAAGAACCTTGATAAGTCTGCGTGACTCGGGGTTCATTGTGGTAAGGTTCATCATATCGGGTTCGTTCTCACCGAGACCTTTTGAACGCTGAATTGTGAATTTCTCCTTGCCGAGCTGTTCAATGAACTTATCCTTTTCAACCTCATCGTATGCAAAATAAACATCGTTTTTGGATGTAATCTCATAAAGAGGCGATTCGGCAATAAACACCTTGCCTTCTTCAATGAGTGTAGGTGTAAGTCTGTAAAGCATGGTAAGCAAAAGTGTTCTGATCTGGAAGCCGTCAACATCGGCATCGGTACAGAGAATAATTTTGCTCCAACGAAGTGCGTTCATATCAAAGCTTGAAAGATTCTTGTTTGCCTTTGACTTAACCTCAACACCGCAACCGAGAACCTTGAGCAAATCGGTAATGATTTCGCTCTTAAAAATCTTATCGTAGTCGGCTTTCAGACAGTTAAGTATTTTACCTCTGATTGGCATAATTGCCTGAAAATCGGGGTTTCTTGCCTGTTTACAGGCACCGAGAGCAGAATCACCCTCTACTATGAACAGTTCACGCTGTTCCGTGTCTTTGCTTCTGCAATCGACAAATTTTGCAACACGGTTTGTTATGTCGAGATTGCCCGAAAGCTTCTTCTTTATATTAAGTCGTGTTTTCTCAGCATTTTCACGGCTGCGCTTATTGATAAGCACCTGTTCGCAGATTTTTTCTGCCTCAAGCGGATTTTCAATAAAATAGACTTCAAGACTTTGACGGAGAAATGCAGTCATAGCGTCCTGAATACCCTTGTTTGTAACCGCCTTTTTGGTTTGATTTTCATATGATGAAACACTTGAAAAAGACGAAATAACGCACACAAGGCTGTCCTCAACATCGTCATACTTGATTTTGCTTTCGGTTTTGTTATATTTATTATTTTGTTTTAAGTAGCTGTCAATCTGGTAAACAAAGGCATTCCGCACCGCCTTATCGGGAGCGCCGCCGTGTTCAAGCCAGCTTGAGTTGTGGTAATATTCGGTGAGATGCACTTTATTTGAAAATGCAACCGAGATATCCATTTTACATTTATATTCGGGCTTATCGTCACGGTCACGGGTTTTAACCTCGGTTTCCCAATGCTGAATTGAGCTGAGTCCATTTTCACCGACTACCTCGGCAACATGGCCAACAATACCATTTACATAGTTATAGCTTGTTGTATCAAAGCTTTTGCCGTTCTGATTGCGGAAAACAAATTCAATTCCTGCGTTGACAATAGCCTGTCTTTTCATTATGTCAAGAAAATATTCGGGCTGAATATCGATATCCGTAAAGACTTCGAGGTCGGGTTTCCAATGAATTTTTGTACCCGTATCCTTTTTGCTGTACGGCTCTTTTTTGAGCTTGCCGACAATCTCGCCTTTTTCAAAACGGAGAGTGTATCGGTGGCCGTCACGGCGGATATCAACATCCATATACTCGGAGCTGTACTGGGTTGAACAAAGACCGAGACCGTTCATACCAAGGGAAAATTCGTAGCTTTCACCCTCGTTGTTATTATACTTACCGCCGGCATAGAGTTCGCAGAAAACCAGTTCCCAGTTGTAGCGCTTTTCGTTTTCGTTGTAGTCAACGGGAATTCCTCTGCCGTGATCTTCAACCTCAATTGAGCCGTCGGAATAGCGTGTAACTGTGATTTTTTTACCGTAACCCTCTCTCGCCTCGTCTATTGAGTTTGAAAGAATCTCAAACACGGAGTGCTGACAGCCGTCAATACCGTCCGAGCCGAAAATTACGGCAGGACGCTTACGGACACGGTCGGCACCCTTTAGCGTTGTGATACTGGTATTATCATAATCGGTGGTTTTCTTTCTTGGCATTTTACTCTTCCTTTATCATTTTTCACCACGCAGTTTTTTGATTTTATCACGCAGATATGCGGCGTGTTCAAATTCAAGCAACTTTGCGGCAGCTTTCATTTCCTTTGTCAGTTTTTCTGTCAACTGTTGTTTTTGTGCCTTTGAAAGCTTTTTTGTATTTTTAAATTCACTGTCATCGTGAGTAGAAATTTCAAGTATATCGCTGACCTTTTTGACAATAGTCTTCGGAACGATGCCGTGTTCAACATTATATTTATTCTGAATTTCACGGCGGCGCTGTGTTTCGGTTATTGCAACCTTCATTGACGGTGTTACGCTGTCGGCATACATAATAACCGTACCCTCGCTGTTTCGTGCGGCTCTGCCGGCAATCTGAATAAGCGAACGGGTTGAACGGAGAAATCCCTCTTTGTCGGCATCAAGTACGGCAACAAGAGAAACCTCGGGAATATCAAGTCCTTCACGCAGAAGGTTGATTCCGACAAGAACATCAAATTCTCCGAGTCTTAAATCACGGACAATCTCCATTCTTTCAACGGTGTCAATGTCATGGTGCATATAACGAACCCTGATACCCAGCTTTTCAAGATATGCGGTAAGGTCTTCCGCCATTTTCTTGGTAAGGGTCGTGACAAGTGTTCTTTGATTTTTGGCTGTACGGATATTGATTTCGGACACAAGGTCGTCAAGCTGACCTTCGGTTGGTCTTACCGAAATTTCAGGATCAAGAAGTCCTGTAGGTCTGATAATCTGCTCTGCAACAACAGCCGATTTTTCAAGCTCAAAATCGCCCGGCGTTGCGCTTACATAAACAGCCTGATTTATTTTTGAATAGAATTCGTCAAAATTGAGCGGACGGTTATCAAGTGCAGACGGAAGTCTGAAACCGTAGTCAATAAGGCTCTTTTTTCTTGCATAGTCGCCCGCAAACATTCCCCGTACCTGTGGAAGCGTTACATGGGACTCATCAACAAAGAGCAGAAAATCATCGGGGAAATAGCTTAAAAGCGTGTACGGCGATGAGCCTGGCGCTCTGCCCGACATTATTCTTGAATAGTTCTCGATACCAGTACAAAATCCGATTTCCTGCAACATTTCCATATCGTACCTTGTACGCTGTTCAAGCCGTTGTGCCTCAAGGAGCTTTCCGTTTTCACGGAAATATGCAAGTCTTTCCTCAAGCTCCCTGTCAATTTCCGCAAGAGCCTTTTTCATCTTATCTCCCGACACAATGTAGTGTGACGCAGGATAGATTGCGGCATGTTTCAGAACAGCTTTGAGTTCGCCTGTAAGCGGATTGATTTCGGAAATTCTGTCAATTTCATCTCCGAAAAATTCGACACGGATTATAGAATCGTTTGATGCGGCAGGGAAAATTTCAACCACATCACCACGAACCCTGAATTTATTACGGGTAAAGCTTACATCATTGCGTTCATACTGCAGTTCAACAAGCTTTTTTACGAGCTCATCACGGGACTTTTCCATTCCGGGACGAAGTGAGATTACCATATTTCGGTAGTCAATAGGATCGCCCAGGCTGTATATGCAAGAAACCGAGGCAACAATAATTACATCTCGTCTTTCGGAAAGTGCAAGAGTTGCGCTGTGGCGGAGTTTATCAATCTCGTCATTGATTGAACTGTCTTTTTCAATATAAGTATCCGTCTGTGCAACATATGCCTCAGGCTGATAGTAATCGTAGTATGACACAAAATATTCAACCGCATTTTCCGGAAAGAACTCTTTGAACTCACTGCAAAGCTGAGCCGCAAGAGTTTTGTTGTGTGCAAGCACAAGTGTCGGTCTTTGAACCTTCTGAATAACATTTGCCATTGTAAAAGTTTTACCCGAACCCGTTACACCGAGGAGCGTCTGTTCACGGTTGCCTGCATTTATACTGTTTACAAGCTTTTCGATTGTCTGCGGCTGGTCGCCTGTCGGCTGATATTTTGAATGAAGTTTAAATTCCATAATACACATCACATTCCAAATACGGATTTTTTATTATGTTTCCTGTTACAAGGCTCTTTATTACAAAAGTCCTGTAACAGAAAACATATCCGAACAAAATTTCGATTTTAATTATAGAACAGATGTTTTAAATTGTCAAATGTTTCTTTTAAAGAACATTATTATTTTTCGTAATAGAAGATGTTCCCCGCAAGCCTGCTTTCACGGAGAGAAACATAATCATCATCGGTTATTATGAAATGGTCGATAAGCTCAACTCCGACAGTTGCAAGCGTACTCTTCAAAACTATTGTTGTGTCAAGGTCGCTTCCCGAGGGCAGAGCCGTTCCGCTGGGATGATTATGTGCTATAAACGCAGTTTTGGCATTGTGACGAAGTGACAAATCAACAATTTTTCTGACGGGCATATCGGATGAATTGAGTGAACCTTTTGAAATTATATCAAAATAAATCATCTTACCCTTTGCATCACCGAGCATGAGAGCGACACATTCGTTTGTTCGACCGATAAATTTTGCTTTAAATATTTTACCGAGATTTTCATAGTCGATGATATTATCATGTGACATCTTTGATTCGGTATAAAGTCTTGCCATTTCGGGCAACATTTTGAGCAATGCAGCGGCATTTTCAGACAGACCGAATTCCTTCATAAGCTCGTCAATCGGAGCGTCACACACTCCGCCGACAGTGATATAACGGTCAAGCAGACGGTGTGCAAGAGGATTTGTGTCCTTTCTCGGAATAGCATAGTAAAGGAACATTTCAAGAGCCTCATGTGTTTCAAACACATCAAAGCCGTTTTCTATGAACTTTTTACGCATTCTTTCACGATGACCGCTGTGTTCATTGTCAGTTGTCCGTGCCATATTATCCCCACCGCAAAATAAGTTTTTTTCAAACTTTGGGGGCGGATAAAACCGCCCCGACTGATTATTTATACGATTATTCCTTCACACCGTACTGCTCATAATAAGCGTCAATAGCGGCTTTGAGCTTGTCATCAATAACAACCTTGCCCTTATATTCTTTGTTGTAAAGGTGTTCAACAACTTCAGCCATTGTTACGATTGCGGTTGTTTTAAGACCGTACTTCTCTTCAATCTCGGAAAGTGCGCTCTTTGTACCCTTACCACGCTCCATACGGTCAACGGAAACAACAAGACCGATTGGGTTTACATCGCCCTGAGCCTTGATAATCGGGAGAGTTTCTTCAATTGATGTGCCTGCTGTTGTAACATCTTCGATGATAACAACCTTGTCACCGTCATTGATAGGACTGCCGAGAAGAATACCCTTGTCACCGTGATCCTTAACTTCTTTTCTGTTTGAGCAATAACGGATATCCTGACCGTATTTTTCGCTGATTGCGATAGTTGCGGCAACAGAAAGCGGAATGCCCTTGTATGCAGGTCCGAAAAGAACATCAAAACCAAGACCGAACTTGTTGTTGATAGCTTCTGCATAATACTGACCAAGACGGCGGAGCTGAGCGCCTGTTCTGTAGAAACCTGTGTTTACGAAGAAAGGAGTTTTTCTTCCGCTCTTTGTAACAAAATCGCCAAATTTGAGAACCTGACAATCAACCATAAATTCAATGAATTCCTTTTTGTAAGCTTCCATCAATAAAACCTCCGATACAAAATAGCTTTCGGACAAACATCTGTAATATCCGACAGTTTTACACAATTCAACATTGTAAATTCTACCACAATATCTTGTTTTTGTAAATGACAGTTACACAGATGTAATCAATATGTAGTGCGTAGCCTTGCAAATCAAAAAATTTTTACATTTTTCTTTTTCGTTTTTGACTACCGTTTTAACTATTTACGCTTGACTTTATAGAACAAGTGTTCTATAATTAAGTAAAAACAAATGTTCGAGGCGATGCGTTGTGAATATTAATTGTGCCGTTGACAAAAGCAAATATAAAAAAGACAGGGTTATTCTTCACAGCGACTGTAACGGATTTTATGCGAGCGTTGAGTGTTTGCATCACCCTGAAATCAGGAACAAACCTGTTGCCGTGAGCGGTGATGCGGAAAATCGGCACGGAATTATTCTTGCTAAAAATGAAATTGCGAAGAAATATAATATAAAAACAGGCGAGGCAATCTGGCAGGCAAAGCAGAAATGTCCCGACCTCATAACCGTTCCTCCCCACTTTGATTTATACAAGCGATTTTCAAAAATGGCAAGGAGAATTTACAGCGAATATACCGACAAAATAGAGCCGTTCGGACTTGATGAAGCATGGCTTGATGTTACCGACAATAAGGATATGAGCGGTAAAGAGATTGCACTCGAAATTAATTGCCGTATAAAGCAGGAACTCGGAATAACCGTAAGCATCGGAGTCAGCTTTAATAAAATTTTTGCCAAATTCGGAAGTGACTATAAAAAGCCTGACGCTATAACGGAAATCACACGGGAAAATTACAGAGACATTGTGTGGAACTGTCCTGCAAAAGACCTTTTGTATGTTGGCAGAGCAACGGGCAGAAAGCTTGAATCTATCGGCATTTATACGATTGGAGATATTGCAACTGCCGATGTTACGCTGTTGCGGTCATATCTTGGAAAATGGGGCGACCTAATTTACGGCTTTGCAAACGGATATGACTCTTCCCCTGTTGCACATATGAACGAAAACAGCGAGGTAAAGTCAATCGGTAACTCAACCACAACTCCGAAAGATATGGTAACCTTTAACGATGTAAAACAGGTTATGCTTGTTTTGTGTGACAGCGTTTGCAGGAGGATGCGTGAACAGGGATTTATGGCAAAAACGGTTTGTATTTATATTCGTGACAATGAACTGACGACATTAAAAAGACAGCATACAATGGAGGCACACACGAATCTTACAAAGAAAATTACAAAAGCCGCAACAGAACTTTTTATAAAAAGTTATAAAATGGAAAAGCCGCTGAGAAGTATCGGCGTAAGCGTCACAGATTTTATTCACGATGATCAGCCTCATCAAATAAGTTTTTTAGTTGATGAAAAGCGACTCATTCAGAATGAGCGGCTTGACAAAACACTTGATATGTTGAAAAAGCGATTCGGCAATTATGCTGTGCGCCCTGCGGTTCTGCTTAATGACAAGGAACTTTCAGATTTTAATCCAAAAGAGGATCACACAATTCATCCTGTCGGATATTTATAATCAAATCGTGAGCGTTGCTCAAATTTGAAAAGAGGTAACAAGCTATGAAAAAGTATGTTAAAGTTACTGCCACATTTGATTGTGACGGAGATCTTATTCCCGAATATATTGTGTGGGATGACGGAAGAAGATACCGCATTGACAGGATTTCCGATGTGCGGTATGCGGCATCTCTCAAGGCAGGCGGTGCGGGAATACGCTACACCTGCCATATCCTCGGCAAAGAACGATACCTGTTTTTGGAGGAAAACAGGTGGTTTGTCGATGCCAAACAATAAGCGGAGGATTATATGCATAAGGTCAAAGCAAAAGGAATTTTGTCTGCCGCAAACGGCATGAACATTTACAGAGGATGTCAGCACGGATGCATTTACTGTGATGCACGCAGTAAATGCTATCAGATGAATCACCGATTTGAAGATATTGAGGTGAAAGAAAATGCCCCGGAATTGCTTGAAAACGCTTTAAAAAGGAAACGCAGAAAATGTATGATTGGAACGGGTGCGATGAGCGATCCGTACATTCCTCTTGAAAAAGAACTGAAACTGACACGAAAATGTCTTGAAATAATCGACCGCTACGGATTCGGCGTAACCGTACATACAAAATCGGCATCTGTTATGAGGGACATTGACCTGCTTAAGAGCATAAACGATAAAAGCAAGGCTGTGTTGCAGATGACGCTTACAACGGCAGACGAAAGTCTTTGCAGAATAATTGAACCGAATGTTTCCGTTACTAAAGAAAGATTTGAAACGCTCAAGGTATTTCACGAAAACGGTATTCCGAGTGTTGTGTGGTTTTCTCCGTTTTTGCCGTTTATAAATGATACGAAAGAAAACATTGACGGACTTTTAAAGTATTGCATTGATTCAAAGGTTCGTGGAATAATATGCTTTGGAATAGGGCTTACTCTGCGTGACGGTGACAGAGAATATTTTTACAGCCGGCTTGACAGGCACTTTCCGAATATGAAAGAACGGTACATTTATACATACGGAAACTCATATCAGCTTACAAGCAGTAACAATAATGTTTTGATGAACAGGATTTCAGAAGTTTGCAGAAAACACGGAATTATGTTCGGAGTTGAAAATGTGTTTTCATATTTGCATAAGTTTGAAAGCAAAACCGAACAGCTAAGTCTGTTTGACAGAATATAGGCAAAACAAAAAGATATACGGCAGAAATTTTACCGTATATCTTTTTTGCTTTTAAGATATTTACTGTTTTACAAATGTGATTTCGTAGTCGTTATATTTAAGCACAACAGCAGTGATTTTACCGTTGCTTTGCTTGAGTGCAGCTGTAGTATTTGTTCCGTTGTCAAATGACAAATTAACTTTGTCCGAAGCTGACACGGAATATTTTCCGCTGTGAGTCCCGTCATCGGGACTTCCCGGCGAAAGCCATAAAGTAAAAGTGCCGTCATCGGAAAATGACATAGAACCCTGATAAGCGCTGTAATTTGTGTTGTAAACCTCACTCATATCAACCTCATCACCACTCGCATTCTTAGCACCCTCGGGAACCCATGCAGATGAGGTAAGCTCGGCGGTTACTGACGGTGAAAGCACATTAACGGCAACGATTGCCGCAATGATAAATATGCAGGCGGCAATAACCGATGTAACAATTGCTGTTGCTTTCTTTTTCCTGCTTTTCTTTTTGACCGCCCTGTTAGCTTCAAGCTTTGCGTAATCAGGCTTTTTTACAGATTTTCTGCTCATATTATCACCGATAATTACTTGAACGATACAGTAATACCACCAAAGTTTACTGTAAATTCTTTAGGAACATTACCGTTCCACTCTGTTACGGCGGCAATTACATTCTTATCGTTTGAATATGTAATTATTATGTTATCGCCCTCAACAATATACGCACCCGAATTTGCCGAGGTATTTGTAATACCGTCAATGAAAGTTCCGTCCTCGTTAAAAGTGAAGCCGCCGCCTGAATATGCCGAACCGAAAAGATCCCTCAAAGATACCTCTTCGGATGAATTTTCATCTTTTGCATAATACGGAACGAGGGTGGCGCTGAACTTTGGCTTTTGCTCTTCACCGCTTATAGTAGGAACAACAATTTCACTGTCATTATCAGAAGATTCTGAAGTAAATCCCTGTTCTGTCGGCTCTTGAGAAGTCACACCTGATTCGGCTGCAGGCTGTGTGGGTTCGGACGCAGAACCAGAAATATTCTGTGTTGAGTCTGTATTAACAGCGGTTGTGGAAATAGCCGATGTCGGTACTGTTGTTGCAGAATTATCATTCTTACCTGAAAAATTCATAAACAGGATGACTGCACCGGCTATCAATGCAACAAGTACAACAGCACAAATAACTATTATCAACGGTTTTTTTGAACTATTAGCAGCGTGTCTTCCGCTCATTTTAAATTCTTCCTTTCTTCAGCTTCTTTTTTAAGTTTTATCAGATAGCTTCTTTTCATCATTTTTCCGTGATAGAAAATAAATTCATCACCGTCAGCAGATTCGTCTATTTCAAGATCCGAATAATCTTCTGCAACAGGTTCTTCTTCGTCATCACAAAATTGACCTTTGCGTCTGTTCTCCATTTTCTTATCAATTGTCTTGCTCTTTGAATCCCTATCAACAATCATTGAATACATATTCTTATAAACTGCAGAATTGATTATAAAAGATAAAATTGACGGAACAATGAACAATGCAAGAACAATTGTGAAAATGATGAGCAGTACCGGAGTAAAACTGCACATAAGCACTGTTGCACAAACGAGGAATAAAATAAGGATTCCGAAAACTGCAAACAGATTATGTTTAAGCTCGCCGAATGTCATAAGTGCGCTGTTTTTATAAATATCTTTCATCGAAATATCAAATGTGACCGTCATAGGAGATACATAAAAAAACATAAACAAAAAGAAAACAGCAATCAGAATACATAAAGCAAGAGGAACATAAAACATTCCGTTTTTTGAACCGAGTCCGAGATAAAGGACGATTGAATAATAGCTGATAAACACAGCAGCATACATAACGATTCCGTGAACAAGAAATCTGAGCCAGTTTTCTTTTATTCCGCCAATAAAATTCGGCAAAATATCAACATTTTCCTCTCCCCTTACCATATGGGAAGTAACCTGAGTAACGCCGGCATAAAACGGAAAAAGCGGAATCACCGTGAGAAAATAGATGAACATTGAGTTCAATCCGGTTAAGATGTTTATTAAATAGAAAATTCCGAATATAACTGCAAAAGGAACTGCAAAAAGCAGATTTGTGAACAAAAGTTTTGGTAAATTGTGAAACAATGACGAGAAAAATCCTGTCAAAGCTACAGCGTTCTTCTCTGATGCCATAGCGCCCTCCAAAATCAGAAATTAAATGTTCCGGAAAACAAGCACCATAATGCCGTGTCAAGCAAAGCTGAACAAAAAGTCATTATAAGTGCCGAAACAGATTTGGAACAATAATCAATTACCTCATTTTTCAAAGAATTAACTTGATGAGAATGACCGATTAAGCTAAAGAACATCTGCTTTGAAATCACAAAAGCAGATGCAGACAGCTTTACGAGTGCAAGGCTGAACAAAAATGTTCCGGGAAGCACCACGAGCAGATAAAAGCCCGCACCCTTAAATGAATATGTAACCATAAGATAAGCCGCTGTCAGTCCGGTTCCAAAGCCTTTAAACGCCGAAACAAACGGTAAAAATGGGATTCCCCACGGTGCAAGTCCCAAAAGGAACACAACACTCAAAAACATAAAATCAGATGCAAAGCAGGCACAAAAAGTGCCGACAGCATTCTGTGCAAGTCTTGCATCAAGATTGGTTGTAAAAAGAAAATCAAGTGAATTAAGCATCTGAAAGTCGGCTTTTGAAGCATAAATCGAACCGAAAACAAGCCCTGCAAGAAATGCCGAAACAAAGATAAGCTCAACTGCATACCGTCTTATAAAATATCGGACATCTGACGGTGAAATTCCCTTTGGTCTGCGAAAAAAATAACGCTTTTTAAAAGAAAATACAATGCTTTTCATAAAACACATTCCTCTCGTTGGTTGTCCGTTAAAATATATGAGGAACATATCCGTTTTATGTTATTGGCAGAGATTATTTACCAAGCTCCTCTGCCCTCTTTGTACAAGCGTCCATACCGTCAAGAACAGCCTCATAAAAGCCGTGTTCTTTAAGCTTATCCATTGCGGCAATTGTAGTGCCGCCTTTTGAACAAACTCTGTCAATAAGAGTTTCAACAGGTTCGCCGCTCTCACGAAGCATTGCTGCCGAGCCCTCAAGTGTTGCGCAAACAAGATTCATAGCCTTGTTATAGTCGATTCCGCAATTCTTTGCGTAGTCAGCCATAGCCTTGGCAAAAAGATAAATATATGCCGGACTGCTGCCGTTTACCGCAATGATTTCATTCATATGACTTTCGTCGATATATTCGCAAATGCCACTGCCTGCAAACATATTATAAACAATCTTTTTGTCATCTTCACTTATATTGTCAGACGGACAAAGTGCTGTTGCACCCTTTTTGAGCAAGAGAGGCGTATTAGGCATAACCCTTACAACAGGGCAGTCACACTCAAGACCTTTTCTTACATATGCAATGGATATGCCTGCGGCAATTGATACTACGGTTTTGGCTGTTGTAATGCTGTTTTTGAGGGACTCAAGAACCTCGGGATAATTCTGCGGCTTGACTGCAAGAACAACAATTGAACTGTTCTTTGCTATTTCATCGGCAGATGTCATTACATTTGTACCCATATTTTTCATAGCGGCACACTTTTCTTCGCTTACATCAAAAACATTGATAAAATCAGCCTTGCCGTCATTTTGTGCCATAAGACCTTTTATAATGGCTGTTGCCATATTGCCTGCACCTATGAAACCTATTTTTTTCATTTTAAGACCTTCTTTGCAAAAAATTAATATCAGATACCGAAACTCGGGTTTGAGTAACATGAGAAATGGAATTTGTGATAATTGTGCTGACCGTCACGGTCATAATCGCCGTAGAGGAATGTTTCCACCTCGTCAACTCTTCTGTACAAAAGTCCCCAATAACAGGAGCCTGCCGCATGATGATACTGTAAAAGTGCGTTGACGAGCTTCTGCTTGTTCACATTATTCAAATTCCTTGAACCGCCGGACACAGTAACATAGTCTTTGTGTATATATCCTTTTTTCCCATTAGAGAGCTTAACCTTATACCAGTTTTTATTATGAAGCTTGCCGTCAACAAAGGTAAGCTTTGTTCCGTTGTTCATACGGGTAACAACAGAATAATTTGTTCCGGCACCGCTTCTGAGGTTTACATCGGACGCGCTTACACTTCCCGACGCACCGGCTTTTATTGTTCCGCTTGAACCTGTGTTAAGAAGAACAGCCCGAAGCTCCGAGTCGTTATAGAACACTCCGCTGCCAACATTATAAGCAAAGCAAACGAGTGCGTCAAACTGCTGTTGATTGAATTTTACGCCGTTATTTATAAGAAAAGAATTTGTTGTTGTAGTATATCCGCCCTTGTTTACGGTTTGACAAAGATAAGCGTAAGCCTGATTTGTTGTAATGTTATTGTAGAACTGCTCTCCAGAGATTACAACCTTGCCGTAACCGAGTGTAGGATCGGTTGTGATGCTGTCTGCCGTAACCTTTGACAAAAATCCCTCATAGTTTGCAATAAGCTTAATTACTTCGTCACTGGCTCTGCGTTCGCCGCAAGCGGCTGTTGTTTTATTGGTTGTTGAGGTTACAAACACCTCACCCGCACCGCCGCCTTTTGTGGTGTAATATTTCGATTCGGTTTTAAACTTTGAGTATGCCTTTACAGACCATTTACCTGACTTTGAAAGCTTTTGAGTACCTGTCCATATGTAGGAATTACCGTCCTTAACCTTGTTTTTTGCGGTAACTTTATATGATGTAGAGCCGTTTGTAACAACAAAATACACGCCTACCCTGTCTGTGTCGGTAATAGCCTTAAAGCTAACGGTTGAATTAAGCGGAGCGGAGTTTGGTGACGCATAGCAGAAACGCACGCTTTCCCTCGGCATAACATGGATAAGACAGGTTGCCGCACCGTATGATGTTGAGGCTGTGATTGTTACATAACCCTTCCCCACAGTATCAACAACACCGTTCTTAACTTTGGCAATTTTAGTATTAGAGCTTGACCATGTTACACCGCCTGTACTTGATTTTAAAAGCATTGACTTCTGCCACGGAAGATTTACATTGCTGTTTGAAATATTAACCTTTGAACCTGACTTGACTGTAATTTTGCAGACCGCAGAATGTGAACCGCACTTAGCTGTGATTGTTGCAGAACCTGCTTTCTTGGCTGTTACAATACCACGAGAGTCAACGGTTGCAACGCCTTTATTTGAGCTTGACCAAGAAACCTTTCCCGACGCTGTTGCAGTAATTGCAAATCTGTTGCCTGTGAAAATTGATTTGCTTGATACGGAAAGTTTAACAGACGAACCTGTTGACGGTTTTGCAGTTGTAGGCTGAGTCGTTGTAGGATGTGTCGTTGTAGGATGTGTCTGACCGTCCATCTTAACATAGTCTTTTTTTACATAACCTGTTTTTGAATTTGAAGTAAGCCTGATATTATACCAATCTTTGTTATAAAGCTTTGTGCTTACATAGGTAAATTTAGTGTTTGCTCTCATACACTCAACAACCGAATACCCTGTTCCGGCACCGCTTCTTAGATTTACATAATCACCTGTTACATGACCTTTTACGCTTGATGAAGATGTTGTAGGTTGAGCAGTCGGCACGGTAGCTTTTTCAGTCGGCTGTGTCTGACTGACCTTCTTTACATAATCTTTCTTTATGTAACCTGTCTTAGAGGTTGAAGTTACTTTAATTTTATACCAGCTCGAGTTGTATAGCGATGTGCTTAGAAATGTAAATTTTGTGTTTTTTCTCAGGCAACTGACAACAGAATAATTTGTGCCTGCTCCGCTTCTCAGATTAACATAATCGTCGGAAACATAGCCTGTTACGCTTGATGCCGTTGTCGAAGAACTTACGGCAACATATTCCTTTGTAACATAGCCTGTCTTTGAATTTGAGGTAAGCTTGATTTTGTACCACTTTGAGTTATAGAGCTTTCCGTCAACAAAAGTAAATTTTGTGTTCTTTGCCATACATGTGACAACCGAATATTTTGTGCCTGCACCGCTTCTCAGATTTACATACGACGCATTTATATAGCCTGATGCGCCTGCTGATACGCTTGCGGAAACCTCCTCGGTTGATTGAGCCGCATTAGCCGAAAATGCAGTTATTGCAACAACACCTACCGATACTGCCATAAGAACCACAAGGACTATGCAGACTATGCGTACAAACAGTTTTTGTTTTTTCATTTGAGTCCACCTTCTCAAAACTTCTCTGATTTATAATTACTTATGAAAATTTCCGAATATTTTTCCTCTTAATCTGCGCACATACTGTGTAACAAAAACAGAAATTGCGTAATCATAGAGCAAAAAGAAAATATTTCCTGCAATCAAAAATATCCACGGAACATAGAAACCGAAAATTGTAAATTCATCGCTCGGAATTGATAACAGCCATGTTGCTGCAAAGAACGAGCCGATAGCTGCAGCGTTGAAAACTGCAAATTTTAATATATATTGAATGACCTTGTTTTTGATTTTAAATTCAAAAGCGCCCTTTAAAATGGGATAATAGCCAAAGAGTGCGATGAAATATATAACAGCCTCTTTATCGCCTGCAAGAAGCGTTGAAAGCACGGCAGTTACACAAAACACACCGATTGCCCAGCCGTAACCGTATTCAACAACTATACAGGAAATAAGGATTCCTGCAAGGCAGGGCAAGGCATAAGTTCCTATCGGTATAAGTGATGTCATCATCATAAAAACAAGTGAAAGCGCCGCAACAATTCCACAAACCGCAATACGCATCGTACCCTTTTTGATGCCGTTGTTCTTCATACTAACATCCCATCCTGCAACAGTCACACAAACAGTTTGCACACATCATACCTGCACACACATCGCAGAAGGACGAGCCTGTTGCATTAGGGTTTGTCTGTGTGTAACCGCCGTAGTTATATGCTCTTTGGTTTTGCATATTGTTAAGAGCGGCTTGATATTCTTTATTATCCGGATCCATATTGCAGGCAGTTGTAAAGTATGAAAATGCCTGCTCCGACCAACCTCTTCGGTACGCAATCATTCCTTTAAGATAGTACCATTCGGCTGTTCTCATTGACTGAGCCGTGTTTTCAAGAATCTGATCAGCCTGATCAAGAAGTCCGCGCTGAATGTAAATTCTTACATTGTAAAACTGTGAGCTTGAAGAATTTGCGTTATATGACGAACTGCCTGTTGAGCCTGTACCCTTACCCTTCTGACGCATCTGATTGATCATATCGTATGCCTCATTAATTTCCTTCATTTTCTGCTCCGCAACATCCGCAAGAGGGCTGTCGGTGTAGTTATCGGGATGATATTTTTTAGCAAGGTTTCTGTATGCTGCTTTTACTTCTTCATCGGTAGCTGTTTCAGACACACCGAGAACCTCATATGGATTATTCATTATTGACCTCCGTATCAAGTTTGCTTGTTACTCTGTTTTGTGATGCAGGAAATCCCAAAAGCATCATATTATCTAAAATTCCTTTAAAATCGGTAAAATTCATAAGATTGTAGGCATCATATGCCCTCGCAAGCGATTGATTAAGCACCGCAGCAATAAAATCCGCCGATTTTACCTCACCTGTTTTCTTATTTACAAACGGATTGAACCCATTAGATTCAATATCTTTTTTTAAATCGTCTGCTGCATCCACAAGATAAATCCATCTGCCAAGCTGATAGCCAAATTCATAAAGGACTCTTTTTTGAATTTCATCGTGAGCCTCAGCCGAAAACAGAGTTGCAAGCATTAAGGCGGTTGGATGAGCCGACATATCAACAGATGGGTTTTCCGAATGTTCCGCATCATACTGCATATTCATCATATCAGAAACCGCTTTGTCCATATCGGGATACTTATCTGCCGCCTTTTTCCTCTGATGAGAAAAGAAAGGCTTTATGATTCTGCACAAAAGCTTTTTAAAAAATCCGCCGTCCTGAATATCATCAATGATTTTGTAATAAACCGATATCATTGAAAATGCGGCAGCTTTGCCGTATGCATCGCCTTCGTCTGTGGCAAATTTACATTTTTTCAGCGGATTGCAGGTGCATCTGCCGTCTTTGAAGCCTTTGCAGGAGCGGTTAAGCGACATTAAGAACATTGCATAAAATGTACAGTCATAGCTTAGCGTAAATCTTGTAAGCCCGGAGTAATCCTTACCCATTTGCCTGCAAAGCCCGCAATACACGGCCTTATAAGCCTCGGCTTCACGGACAAGCAGTTCACTTTTTTGAATCTGCAAATAACCAAACACAGATTTTCTCCTTTATACAATGATACATAATGTATTATACAACAAAATAGCGTTAAAAGCAACAGAATGAGGATATATTCTTTAAATAAGTCTATGGATGCTGTAAATCGTATTCAATTCCTACCGCATTTCCTTCATACTCGAGAAATATTCCGTCGTGGGTGTGCTTCTCTTCGTTTTCTTTTGCTTTTCTTCCCTTTCAATGAAATCAAGAACCTCGTCAATGCTCAGGTTGACATTCTCGTTATCCTGTTTTTTTAAAGCTGTACCTGACTTCACCCTGATTCTGTGATTTAATAATTTCAGAGAATCCATACTTGAAACTAGGCAACGGCAATTGGAGCCCATTACTCGTTAGCCAAGTATGGGTTCTCTTTTCATTTGGTTCAACATACATACCTGATTGACCGATTCGTATATCCTTGCCCACGCTCATTCCGTGTTCGGCAATTTTTTTATTGACTTATAAATTTGAAGGTGTTATTATTCAGTTGTAAGATAAAAAATGTAGCTTGTATCAAAGAAAAACTGTTTGAATACTCCGAAGATTTAATCGGCAACGCAAAATATACTGCTCCGGATTTTTCGGAGATAAAATAAAAACACGCCTGATTTCCAGCGTGTTGGGAATATTATTTATATTGAATTTTGAATGGTAGTAACTATGATTTGCTTTTATTGTAAATGTGATATGATTGACAGCACAACAACCTATGCTGAAGATTTAGGCAACTGCGTTGTCATTATTCGCAATGTTACTTGTTCAAGCAGGCTGCAACACCGAGAACGAGAAAATTACGGAATAACCGAACAATCAAAAGATAGCATAATTTCGTGTTGGATTTTAAATCAAAAATCTAATTTTAACGCAAAAAAATGTTTTTAAAAAAACAGGCAAACAGCCGATAAACACTAAACATCGGCTGTTTGCTCAGTTTTATATATGGCGGAGAGAAGGGGATTCGAACCCCTGATACGGTGTTCACCGTATACATGATTTCCAATCATGCTCCTTCGGCCAACTCGGACATCTCTCCAAACGACCTGTTTATTATATCAAATGAAATCAGAAAAATCAAGTGAGATTTTGAAATATTTTAATTTTATGTGGCAAACTATGAAAAAACTATTTTCTACTCTTTTAATTTTTATAGCAGTATTGCAAATATCTTTAATAAGTGTGTTTGCAACCACAAGCGTAAGTTTTGAAATGCAGAACGCGGATATGAAACCTAACAGACTGTTCAGTGTTGCACTTTCCGCAAAGTCCGTCAATCGACTTTCTGCCGCAACTTTTGAATTTACATATGACCCCGATTATATCGAATTCAGAAAGGTTAAAGCAGTGAATAACGGCTCAAAAATTCAGGTCAACAAGAAAAGCGGCAAGGTTAAAGTTGTTTTTCTCAATTCCGACGGTCAGAATATATCTGACGGAAGTGAAATTTTGTCTTTCACCTTTAAAACGCTTAAAACAGGAACAACATATATTGATTACACGGTTGAACAGTGTGTTAATTCAGGTGTGAATTTTATAGATGTCGGAAGCTGCACAGCATCATGCGTCAGAATATATAAGCACGCTTCGGGTACCGTTGGCGGAGCTTCGATTTCATCAAATAATAATAAAAACAGTACACGGAGTACTACCGGAAAGGGCGGTAAAAGTAAACACCCGACCGAGCCTACAACCGTTAATGCCTCCGATGACAAATATATTGATTACAATCCAATTAAAGATAAGCAAATAAAAATCTTCCTTGCCGGCATGGGTATAACTGCGGGATGCTTGGCTGTTTTGGCTGTTGCGTATGCAATCGGTAAAAAATCGGCTCAGAAAAAAGCTGAAAAAGAGAAAAATCACAATGATAAAACTATTGAAAACAAGACTTCCGATGATTGATTCGGGAGTCTTTTACTTTGCTTTTCTTCCCTGTGTTATATCACGCTTTGCAAATTCACGGTTAATTGAATTTAAAACACGCTTTTTGTCGGCACTCCACATGGGTGCAACAAGCAGCTTTTTGTCGCCGTCGCCTGTTAAACGGTGAATTACAACATTTTCAGGCAACACTTCAACGCAATCGCAAAGAATATCAATATAATTCCCCATTGAAAGCACATCAAATTTTCCGTTTTCATAGTCATCACACAAATCTGTATTTTTTAAAATATGCAGCAATTGCAGTTTGATTCCGTCCGTTTTATTGCCAACATATTTAACGGAATCAAGCATCATCTCTTTTGATTCATTCGGAAGTCCCAAAATAAGGTGTGTAATTACATTTACTCCGATTTTGTGAAGATTTTCTACAGCTGAATCATAAACAGAGAGCGGATACATTCTTCTTATATAATCTGCCGATTTTTCGTGAATTGTCTGCAATCCGAGTTCTACCCAGACAGGTTTTATCTTATTCAACTTTTCAAGAAGACCTAACACATTATTTCCCAGGCAATCGGGACGGGTTGCGATTGAAAGAGCAACAATGTCGGGCTCTGAAATTGCCTCTGTAAAAATTTTTTCAAGATATTCGGTAGGCGCATAGGTATTTGTGAACGGCTGAAAGTATGCAATATACTTTTTGCAGTCTGATTTTTTTCTGATACGATGTTTTGCCTGCTGAATTTGTTCATGAATTGAAAGAAGTGCGTCGGCGGCAAATTCTCCGGAACCTCCCCTGCTGCAAAATATACATCCTTTTGTTCCGAGAGTTCCGTCACGGTTTGGACAGGTCATATTGCCGTTAAGCGAAATTTTATACACTTTCTCGGCAAAGGTATTGTTTAAATATTTGTTTAAAGAGTAATAATTCATAACATCACCTGTAATTAAAAAGGCCGGCTTTTCAGCCGGCCTTTGTGTCTTTCGACATATTAGAGAGGAAATCTATGAAAAGTTCTTGTAATCTGATTACTTTATGATAAAGTGACTTGTTTTTGTCATTTCTTTATCTTACAAACATATAATAACTGCCTTATGTGACAGAAAATTGAACATTATTGTAAAGTAATGTGAAAGTTACTAATAAAATTAAGAAAACTTTCTGATGTATTCAAGAAATTTTTCATAGAGCTTGTCCTCAAGCTCTTCAAGTGTATTGTCTATACCGCCGTTAAAAAACATTTTGTTGTGCTTAGAAAGCGAAAGGTATGCACCAATCATACTCTTTCTGACCTCATCCTGCAAATCCTCTCCGAGTTCATTGCCGCAGGAAAGACCGAGATAAATATTGCCGTCAACAAGCTGTGAAGCAACAGCGGCGTTTTTCAGTTCAAAGGAATTAAATCTGTGTAGTCCCGATGAAAACTCACGCAATGAGAACTCCTCTTCGCCTTTTTTATATTTCTTCTGTTTTTCAAGAAGCTCGTTTTCACATACTTCAAGCAAAAACTTATCTCCTGTGATGTATTCATGCATATAATCGGGATTGATAGCAAGAATATTGTAAAGCCTCATTGAATTAACAGCTGACTCAAGACACGAAAAAGACGCAAACTGCATATTGCTGTCATTCAGCTTGATGAAGCTGTACATATTTTGAAAAACAGACTTATTGACAACAAGCAAAACCAGTCTTTCACTCTCACGCATATCTGACAAAAGAGGGCTTGTCAGGTACGACATAGTGAATTTATACGACTTATTTACATAGTCACTCAATAAATTTAAAAATCCGTTTAAAAAATCGTTTTCTCTTATTGTAAATTCAAACATATATTCACCTATCTAAATAATTCCATATCTGCGTTGTAGAGGTCATTTCTTGTGATGTCGGTATCACAGGAAACCAAAAAACGGTTTTCAAAAGCTGATATAAGCAGATTCGGGTTTACATTGTCGGAACTGCCTGCCGACAAAACAACATCAAGTTCTGCAAAGTCGAACTTATCGGTTACTGCAAAGCTCTTTATACCCTGTTTTATGTCAACGGTTTTTATGTCTTTTTTTGATTTCTTTTCAATTTCAATACTTTCGCTTGCAAGCAGTTCTTTAAACTGTTCGCATATTGTATGGGAATTTTCGCTGTCACAGGAAATCTTGATTGTAAATGATGCAAAAGCAATCTTTCCGGCTTTCATAACAGGTTCCGTTACATCAAACACACGAAGCCCTCTTGGCAGACAGCCGTTAAGTCTTGAAATAATTTTTTCAAATGGGAAGTTATCATCCTCAAGCTTGACATCCATACATTCATTCACACCTCTGAAACCGAGCGAAAGCGGCAACGGGAATGTTGCAAACGGATGTGGGTTAAATCCTTCTGTATGCCAGATAGGGATTTTGCTCTTGTGCAATGCACGGAGCATACATCGATTGAGGTCAAGGTGCGAAATATAGCGACATTCAAAATCTTTTTTAAACCATATTCTTACGCTTTTCAAAACACACACCCTTTCCGTATTTAGCCGCACCGCAGTTGTTGCATTTCAGTCTGCAATGCGGTGTTGTTGTATCTGCGTACGCTTTTTTACATTCTCTGATAAGGAAATCCTTAGTTACGCCGTAGTCGATATGATCCCACGGAAGAATTTCATCAAAACTTCTGTGTCTGTTTGCATAAAATGACGGATCAACACCGCATTCATCAAAGAGTTCAAGCCACCTTTCAAGACTGAAACAATCATTCCAACCGTCAAAATGAAAACCTCTTTCACATGCAAGTTCCATAACCTTACAGAGTTTTCTGTCACCTCTTGCAAATACTGCTTCAAGGTAGCTTGTATCGGCATCGTGATAGTTAAACTGAATTTTTCTTGTTGTAATACTGTCCTTGATGTGCTGTTGCTTTTCATGAAGAACAGGGATTGTATCCTGCGGTTCCCATTGAAACGGGGTGAACGGTTTTGGTACAAAAGAGGATGCAGACACGGTTACACGCACCGACTTGCCCTTTGGCTTGTCGGGACATTTGTAATATGCATCAACTACAGACTGACCGAGGCCGGCAATTGCGGCGACATCGTCCATTGTTTCGGTAGGCAGACCAATCATAAAATAGAGTTTTACCGTAGTCCAGCCGCCTGCAAATGCAGTTGTGCAAGTCTGCAAAAGTTCATCTTCACGAACATTTTTATTGATAACATCACGCATACGCTGACTGCCTGCCTCCGGAGCAAAGGTAAGTCCGCTCTTGCGTACGGTTTTAATCTTATTCATAATGTCATCTGTAAAGCCGTCAACACGCAGTGACGGAAGTGAAATGCTGACTTTTTCGTCTTTGCTCCACTCATTCAGCTTGTCAAGCAACGGTACAATCTGACTGTAGTCACTTGAACTGAGTGAAGATAGCGAAACTTCATCGTAACCCGTGTTATCACATAATGCTCTGCATTGTTTATTTATAGTTTCGGGAGATTTTTCACGGACAGGACGGTAAATCATACCTGCCTGACAGAAACGGCAGCCTCTTATACAGCCACGGAAAATTTCCTGAACCGCTCTGTCATGAACTATCTCAACGAGCGGAACTACAAAATTATCAGGATAGAACGACTTGTCCATATCAAGCATAATACGCTTGTGGATTTTAGCGGGAGCATCTCCTTTTGGAGTGAATGACTTGATTGTGCCGTCCTCGTTATATGTTACATCATAGAGTGCCGGAACGTATACACCCTCAATTTTAGATGAGAGTTCTAGAAACTCCTGTTTTGATTTACCCTCAGCTCTGCACCTTCTGAAAAGTTCAATAACCTCAAGGTCAACCTCTTCTCCCTCACCGATGAAGAAAATATCGACAAAATCTGCAATCGGCTCGGGGTTGCAGGCACACGGTCCGCCTGCAACTACTATGTTTTTAAGTTCTTTTCTGTCACAGCTTTTAATCGGCACACCCGAAAGCCTGAGCATATTGAGCATATTTGTAAAGCTGAGTTCATACTGGAGAGTGAAACCGATAAAGTCAAAATCGGACACGGGATCTCCGCTTTCAAGCGCATAAAGCGGAATATTGTGTTTTATCATCTCTTCTTCCATATCAACCCATGGGGCAAAAACTCTTTCGCACCAAATGTACGGCACAGCGTTCATAAGGCTGTAAAGAATTTTCATTCCGAGATGGGACATACCTACCTCATAGGTATCGGGAAAGCAGAAGGCAAATCTGCAATCTACTTTCTTTTTATCCTTGATTACTTCGTTGAGTTCACCGCCGACATATCTGCCGGGTTTTTGAACCTTCAGAAGTAATTTTTCAACTTCTTTGCTGACCATAGAAATCCTCCGTCAGTAGTAGCCGTTGTTTCTGAACAAAAGTGACGCAATGAGATATATACACACAAACAACAGCGAAAAATTATATTTTGAATTTAGCAAGACCGTAAAGCCGAGTACCGTCAGCGGAAAAAGAATTATAAGAGCAGTTATATTTATAATTCTTTCGGCTGATTTTCCCGAGAATTTTCCGCACAGAATAACATACATAAGCTGTCCGCCGTCAAGCGACATAACCGGCAGCATATTAAAAAGCCCTGTGCAGAGATTCGCCATGGCAATCGGCAATAAAAATTCACTATTACATAAGTATAACAGATAAAACAGAATAAAACAAATGAAATTGACTAAAGGTCCGAAAAAAATTATAAAAATGTTCTGACAGGTTGTGTTTAACTGCCTTGAAGAGTTGATAATCTTGATTTCAAACAGCGAAATTTTGATTTTACCAGGCGGAGATTTACAAATGAGCATTGCAAAAAGATGACCGCATTCATGAATAATCACAGCCATAATGCAACATAGAAATTCTAAAAATATGTTCAGTATCACACATATTGCCCCAAGACAAATGAGTGAATACGAAACCGTAAAATCAATGTTCAGCAGACGAAACTTCATCGCTTGTTGCAGTAAACAGATTTGATAAATCTATTTTATTATCGCCCGTATCAAAAACAACGGATTTTTCAAGGTTTGAATAGTACCATTCCCGTGTTGCGGCATAGACCTCACCGCCGAATAAATTAAGCAAAAAAGCCGCAAGAGCTATAATAATACAACACACAAGTTGAATTGTTATCACAAGCTGTTTCGGAGAATTTTTCTTTTCATCACTATTTTCAGCCGATAAAGAGTTCACATCTTCCTCACCTGAATCAAGCTCCTCCGATACCTTCGGGTATTCCGAATACGAAACAGATTTCCAGTCATCGTCATATGTAATGGTATTTCTGTCATCATTATTTTCTGTCAAAAAAATCACCTCAATGCAATATATGCAATGAGGTGAACAAATTTAACTGCATCATTCAATCTTTTGGTCAAGTCTTTTAAAATCGCCTTTTGTAAGGTTGACAAAAAATGCAATTGCAAGCATTAACGAGAAAAATTCCGCAATCGGGAATGCATACCATACGGCTGTATAATCAAACACCATAGAAAGCACCCACGCAATCGGAAGAATGAGTACAAGCTGACGACAGAATGACATAATAAGACTGCGCAGTCCCTTTCCGACTGCCTGAAAAAGTGTTGTAAAGATAATGCCGGCAGCGGCAGGAATAAAGCAAAGGCTGATGATTCTGAATGCAGGGACACCGATATCCATAATATCCTGTGTGCCGCCAAACATAGCAATAAGCTGTTCGGGGATTGTCCACATAAGAATTGTGCCGACCGCCATAATAATTACGCCAATGATGATGCCACGCTTTAAAGCGGAATACATTCTCTTTTTCTTTCTTGCACCGTAGTTATAACCGATAATCGGCATTACGCCCTGATTGAGTCCGAAACAAGGCATGAATACAAAGCTCTGTAATTTATAATATATACCGAGAACAGTAACGGCAGCCTCCGAAACAGCAAGAATTGCATTGAGTCCGATAATCATAACGGAACCTATTGACTGCATAATTACTGACGGAAAGCCTACAACATAGATAGATTTTAATGTAGAACCATTCAATTTGAAATGTTTGAACGAAACTTTAACTTCGTTATTCTTAAAGAAAAGAATGCAAAGGCAGAAAACCATACCGCAGAATTGACCGAATACAGTAGCAATTGCCGCACCAAGAACACCGAGTTCGGGGAAAATTCCTATACCGAAAATCAGGAGCGGGTCAAAAATAATATTTACAATTGCACCGAAAAGCTGGGATAACATCGGGAATATCATATTGCCTGTTGCCTGAAGCGTTTTTTCAATCATAATCTGTACAATTGAAAAGAACGAGAAGCAAAGTACAACCGTCAGATACTGGATTCCGTAATTTAGAATAGCCTCATTCTGCGTGTACATTGCCATAAACGGGCGAACCGCAAAAAGTCCGAGCAATAAAAATATTACATAATTAAAAATACAGGTTACAAAACCGTGAGTTGCTCCGTCGTTTGCCTGAACAAAATTTTTCTCACCTAATTTTCTTGAAACAAACGAGTTTACACCGACTGCCGTACCGGCTGCAAACGCAATCAAAAGCATTTGCAGAGGATACGCAAGCGAAGTTGCGGTCAGTCCGTCTGCGTCATAGTTGCCGATAAAAATACTGTCAACAACATTATACATTGCCTGAATTGTCATTGAAAAAATTGCAGGCAGACTCATTGTCAGAATTAGCCTTGTCATTGGCATAGTTCCCATTTTGTTTTCATGGGGCTTTACTGAATTTTCCATATTTCCCATACTGATTCCTTTCTTATTCGCATACATATAGTTAGTTGATCTTTCGTATCTTCCTGTAAATCCAAAATGCAACAAGCATTACAGCCGTACCAAGCAACACACCGAAAAAGTCAATCCACATATCGCTCACCTGTCCCGATCTTCCCTCAATCCCAAGCTGAATTGTTTCATCAACAAAACAGGTAAACAGTCCGATAGAAACGGTGTAGGGTACAAATTTTATCGGCTTGATTCGGTCAAATGAATAGGCACATGAACAGAGCAATGCTCCCAGAACGGTATATTCCGTAAAATGAGCAATCTTTCTGATTATGTGGTCCGAAAGATTCGGATCGATTCCGAAAAATTTCAAAATTACTGTGACAAAATCAAGGACGCTTTCACTCTCTTGTGCCGACTCAACTGACGGCATTGAAGAATGAATAAACGCAAATGCAATCACTGACGCGGTCAAAACAAACATAATTATTCTGAATCGCATTGAACAGGAATTCGTTTTCATCAAATCACTCCATAATATATTTTACAGATTATTCAGTCAATGTCAACTTTTGAATAATTATTTATCATAATGTACAAATAAATCAAATTTTAAGGCTTTATTATGGAAGATTTTATCTTGCTCAAATATTGAAAAAAACTTTTAAATCTGTTATACTTATCAGGTATTGGCAAAATATAATTTCTAAGGAGCAAATATGTGGTATTTAATAGTATTTTTTATTTCAATGGTTCCGATAGTAGAAATCAGAGGTGCTGTGCCTGTTGCGGTTGCAAATGACTTAAATCTTTTTTGGACATATGTAATCTGCATTTTAGGCAATATGCTCCCGGTTCCGATTATCTACCTCTTTGCAAGAAAGGTTCTTGTTTGGGGTTCTGACAAGAAGTTTATCGGCAGATTCTTTTCTTTCTGTCTTGAAAAAGGCGAAAAAGGCGGCAGAAAACTTGAGGCAAAAGCAGGCAACGGAATGTTTGTTGCACTTATGCTTTTCGTAGGCATCCCTCTTCCCGGCACAGGCGCATGGACAGGAACACTTGCGGCAAGTATTCTTGACCTCGGATTTAAGAAAAGCGTTATAGCCGTTATGTGCGGTGTTGTTATCGCAGGCATTATAATGGGTATCGGTTCGGTACTTGTAGCAAACGGAATCAACTTTATTTTTGCTCCGTAAATAATTTTGGGCAGCACATCGCTGCCCTTATTTTTTGGTGAATTTATAAAATGGAAAAGAAACATATATATGACGCAATTATAATCGGCGGCGGTGCATCGGGACTTCTGTGTGCAATCACAGCAAAGAAACATGACCGTTCAAAGAAAATTGCAATAATCGAAAAAAATGACAGATTAGGCAAAAAGCTGATGTCAACAGGCAACGGCAGATGCAACCTGACAAATCACTGTATATCCCCCGATAAATATGTCGGTTCATTCAAAAAGCAAAGCGAGAAGATTTTTGAAAGATTCAGCGGTGATGAGATGGCGAATATTTTTAAAGATTTAGGTCTTTTAAGCTTTCACGATAACGAGGGCAGATACTACCCGATAAGCAAACACGCCGCATCTGTTCTGGATGTTCTGCGCTTACAGGTTGAAACACTCGGAATAGATGTTTTCACGGAACAGAATGTCAATTCTATAAAAAAATTTTCAAACGGTTTTAAAATTTCATCTGATGACAGCGAGAAAAAGTACGATTTCATATGTAACAAGCTTGTGATTGCAAACGGTTCAAAAGCCGCTCCTAAGCTTGGCGGAAATGCAAGTGCAATTGATTATCTTAAAAATTTCGGTCACAAGGTTGTTTCGTTCTCCCCTGCTTTATGCCCTGTTAAGGTTAAAAGCGATGTTCTGAAAATATTAAAAGGTCTAAGAGTTACGGGCAAGGCACAGTTATACGGTGAACACGGTCGATTAATCAAGGAAGAAACAGGCGAAATTCAATTTACCGAGAATTCGCTGTCGGGAATTTGTGTATTCAATCTTTCATTGTTTGCTAAACCGAACGACAAAATAGTGCTTGATTTATTGCCCGATTATTCGGAAAATGAGCTGATTAAAATAATCAGACAACATATATCATTGTTTTCTGATTTGCCGTGTGAACAGCTTTTGACAGGGATTTTTCAGAAGAGAATCGGACAGGCAATTCTGAAAATCAGCCGAGTTGATTTGTCAAAGATTTGTTCCAAGCTTTCAAAGGACGAAGTATCAGGAATTTGCAAAACAATAAAATCGATGTCATTTACAGTAAGCGGAAAAGAAGATTTTTCACACGCACAATGTGCTTTGGGCGGTGTTTTAGGCAAAGAAATTGACGAAAACACTATGATGAGTAAAATTGTGAAAAATCTTTTTGTATGCGGTGAGGCGATTGACATTTGCGGTGAATGCGGAGGATTTAATCTTCATTTTGCATTTGCCGGCGGAATTATTGCAGGAGAAAATTTATGATCAGAGTGAATAATATACATTTAAGCCTTGACTACGATGATAAATCGGTTCGCAAGGCAGTGGCTAAACAGCTGAGGATTGAAGAAAAATCCATAAAAAGCTGTAAGATTTTTCGCAGATCGGTTGACGCAAGAAAAAAGGATAATATCTACTTTCTTACAACCGTTGACGCTGAACTTAATATCAACGAGGAAAAGGTATGTAAAAAATGCGGTAACGCTCAAATTGCGAGAAAGTATGAATATAATCAGATGAAATTTGGCAATGCGCCATCCCCCATTGTTGTCGGAGCAGGTCCGGCTGGATTGTTTGCGGCACTTATTCTGACAAGAAGCGGTGCAAATCCAATTCTTATTGAAAGAGGTCGTGATGTTGACAGGCGAACTGCCGATGTGAACAGGTTCTGGACAAGCGGTAAGCTTGACATAACTTCAAATGTTCAGTTCGGCGAAGGCGGTGCGGGAACATTTTCTGACGGCAAACTAAATTCAGGTACAAAAGATATAAGACAACGCAAGGTGCTTGAAGAATTTGTAAGCCACGGCGCACCCGATGAAATTCTCTATAACGCAAAGCCGCATATCGGAACGGATATGCTAAAAGGCACAATAAAAAATATCCGCAACGAGATTATTGAACTCGGCGGAAGGGTTATGTTTGAAACAAAGCTTGTTTCAATGGCTTTTAGTGATAACAAGCTGAAATCTATAACTGTTGAAACGGCTAACGGCGATGAAATTATAGAAACAGACAATGTTATTCTTGCAATCGGTCACAGTGCAAGGGATACTTTTGAAATGCTTTATGATTTAAAATTGCCGATTGAGGCAAAGCCTTTCTCGGTAGGAGCAAGAATTGAACATCTTCGTCAAAAAGTTGATAAGGCACAATACGGCAGATTTGCGGGCAACGAAAAACTCGGCTCGGCAAATTATAAACTTAATACGCATCTTGATAACGGACGGGGTGTGTATACATTTTGTATGTGTCCCGGTGGCATGGTTGTCAATGCGTCAAGCGAAGAAAACAAACTTTGCACCAATGGTATGAGTGAATTTGCTCGAGATGCCGAAAATTCAAATTCAGCGTTGCTTGTAGGAATAAACCCGGATGATTATGAATCTGACCATCCGCTTGCCGGAATGTATTTACAGAGAAAGCTTGAATCAAAAGCATTTGTTGCCGGCGGTGAAAATTATAATGCGCCCATACAAAGAGTTGACGATTTTCTTAATAACAGAAAATCCACACATCTCGGTGATGTAAAGCCGAGTATCGGTCCGAATTATGAATTTTCAAATCTAAATGAAATTTTTCCCGAATATATCAGCACTTCAATGGCTCAGGGCATTGTAAAAATGGGCAGAATGTTGCACGGCTTTGATGACGGTGACACTGTTTTGACTGGCGTTGAGAGCAGAAGCTCTTCTCCCGTCAGAATAATGAGAAAAACAGATACACTCGAAAGTGTACTTATTGAAGGACTGTATCCGTGCGGAGAAGGTGCAGGCTATGCAGGCGGAATTATCTCCGCCGCAGTTGACGGCATTAAATGTGCCGAAAAAATCATTGAAAAATCGAATAGATAAATAAACCGGCAGAAACTAATCGGATTGTTTACTGCCGGTTTATTTTGTATTGTGATTTCACCAAGAAATAATGCCGCCCCAATATAATGAAAAATCAAAAAGGCAAAAAGCACTTAATCAATGGGGCGGCTCTTATATAACTTATATAATCTTATTAAATTTTACTCAGAGTATTTACTCCACTGTCCGTTTGAGTAAATCATATTCACATCGGGGATTTTTAAATCACCTGTCTGTTTTGAACCGTCATTGAATATAGCGTAATCTACGCCGTCAGGAAGTTCAAATCTGTATGTATTGTTGCCAATACTTTCCATAGCCTCACCCGGCCAGCTCATATAATTAGAATCTGTTGAACTCCATACATAAATATTCACTGTTGACCAGTTATCTGTATTATTGAAATAAACATAATTCTTTGTCTGAATTGAAGTCGGTTCGGTCGTTGGCTCTGTCACGGTTGTTGCAGGCTGAGTAGGTTCAATATTGCCTGTGTAAGTACCGCAGTATGAGTCTTCAACAGTAAGTTTAACAACATAAGCCTGAATTGAAGTTGCATCTTTAACCGAAATAACAGAATCTTTGTTTACATCAGCCGCAATGAGAGCATCATCACTTAAAGTCGATATGTGAGAAATATATCTTTGTGCTTCTGTTGAATCGCTGATTGTAATTGTTCCGTTTAAATCAACATCACCGATAAGAATCCTGTTTGAAGGTTCAGTTACCGGCTGAGTCGTGGCAGGCTGAGTCGTAACAGGCTGAGTTGTAGCAGGCTGAGTTGTAGCAGGCTGTGTTGTAACAGGCTGTGATGCGGTTGTTGGCTGAACAGTTGTGGTTGGAGCTGTTGTCGGCTGAGTAGGTTTTACAGTCGAATAGTTCTGCCAAGAACCGTTGCTGTAAATTTTATTACCGTCCGCAATCCTGAGGTCATCAGTCTGACTGTTGCCATCGTTGAAAATTACATATTCTGCACCATCAGGCACTTCAATATCAAAAATATCATTACCCTTGTCGGTCATTTTCTTGCCCGGCCATGATGTCATTTCTTTATTGTCATCACTCCAGAAATATGCATTGACCTTTGACCACTTTGTTGATGAGTTATCATAAGCAACAACCTTTACGGCATTCGGGTCTATTTTTGTATATGTATATGTTTCCGGATCGGATGTTGTCTTGCCGTCACTTGCCTTTACTGTTACTGTGGTTACTGTATCGTATGGAAGGTTTGTGCCGATTGTAATCTGCTGACCGTTTGTATAGTTTACAAATTCACCGTTATCTATTGAATACTGAGCATTTTTTGCGTCCTTGAAATTGAGTGTAAGTGTGAGCTCATCAGTATCGTAGTTTGTTGAACCCGGAGTTACCGACGCTGAAGGTTCTTCGGGTTCTGCTTCATAGACAACAGCTATACCTGATGAACCTATTGTACCTGAAATGGTGCTTGATGTAATTGTAAATGTGTTGCCTGAAACAGCGTCTGTGTATGTGCCGGGTTTAGCGTAACCGCCGCCGTTTTCTACCGATACTTCGCCGCTTCCGCTGCCTTTTACAATAACAGCACCGCCGTCTTTACGGGTAATTACAGAACAACCGTCTGATACAGTGTAGTAATCGGCTTTGCCGTCCATTGCATTATGGAACTTATTGATTTGGGCAACCTCTCTACTGGTGAAATGAGTTGAGCCTTTTTCTCCCATTTTGATACTTTCTTTGTTGGTTGAAGAAGGACGGGAAAAATAAAGAGCAGTAACCTTATTACGGCTTGCAGCAACCGCATAGGCACGGTCAATAACATTCTGGCTCATTTCATTTGAAAAGCCCCAGTCTTTGTTGTTTGACCATGTATCATGGCTTTCACCCCAATAAAGAAGCTTATCGTTTGAAATGCCTTTTTCACTCCAGTTTCCGCTTGAATTAGGAGCTTTGCCCGAATTAAACGAATCACGGAGTTCTTTGCCGTAATTACTGTCTGTGACAGAAATATAATCGGTATACTCTTTCATAATGTCTTCATTGCCTGTCGAACGGTCATCGGGACCACCGAGAATTTCGCCGTAGTTATAAAGACCGTACTGTGTTACCGATTTCCAGAAATCGTCGCCCTCGCTCGGAACACCAATGTGTTTTGCAGCGTCCCAACGAAGTCCGTCAACGCCTACCGACTTGAGTTCCTGAACATAGTTGCAGACTTTTTGCTGAACATATGGATTTTCGGTTGCAATGTCCGGCATACCAATCGAGCCGTGTGTTACCTGCCAACGGTTTTTCCAGTCAATACCTCCGCCGAAGGTATGCCAATACTCGGATGGCTTTAAATCGTCGTCTATGTTGTTGTGATCGCCTCTCAAATGGTTAGCGACAACATCGACAATAATCTTGATTCCGTACTTTTCTGCCTCATCACAAAGCGACTGAAGTTCAGCCTTTGTGCCGACACCATTTGTTCCGATACTGAATGAAATTGGCTGATATAACCAATACCAAGTACCTGTTCCGTTTGGCTGTGCCGGAGAAGTCTGTATACTTGTAAATCCGGCTTTTGCAATTTTAGGCAATTCAGCCTTAATATCGTTATAAGTCCAGTCAAAACAATGTAAAATTACACCGTCCTGAATATTATCTTTGAGTCTGTACTTATTAGCCGATACGGTTGGCGAGCTTTCTGCCGCCTGAACACCGAGTGAACCGGATACAAAGGCAGATAGACTTGCCGACAGGATGCTCACGCTCAATATTGCGCTGAGTATTTTTGATTTTGTTTTCAAATTTTTACACACCTTTCAAATTAATTTCAAAACTCTACAATGTGTCGAATCAGTCGACTGAAACCAATAAATTAAATCAATTTCAATAGGTTTCAGACATAAAGTACGGTAAAGAGCAACACAAATACAGCGCTTTAAAACAGCAGGTTGCAAAAGCACATAATTTTTATACAAATTACCAAGATTCGACAATAATATTAAAGCACCCATAAAAGGTGCCTTAATATGCGACTGTGTCTGTAAGCCGGGTTTTGTCGTGAACAGCCATCTATCTTGGCAGACCGTTACCGAATCTGCTCGATGCCACCTCCTAAGGACACGCCGAGCAAGCGCATAATGTCCTACCACGGTGTTGCTTCAAATAGGGTTTACACGGCAGAGCAGTTTCCTGCCCTCCGGTGAGCTCTTACCTCACCTTTCCATCCTTACCATAATAATGGCGGTAATTTTCTGTTGCACTATCCCTGGAGTCGCCTCCGGCGGCCGTTAGCCGTTATTATTGCTCTGTGAAGCCCGGACTTTCCTCGCACAGTACCTTTCGGCAGCTGCTCGCAGCTGTTCAACACACTCGCACATTTATTTTATACCTTTTTTGTGCAAAAGTCAAATGAAATTTGTGATTTTTACTTGATATAACAGCTTTTTAGGGGTATAATGAAAGGGAATTTATTATAAGGAGTTACCGATATGGATATCAGAAAAGAATCACTCAAAAAACACTATGAGTGGAACGGTAAGATTGAAGTTGTTTCAAGAGTTCCGATTAACTCGGCAGAAGACCTCTCTCTTGCCTATACTCCCGGTGTTGCAGAACCGTGTCTGGAAATTCAGAAGGACTATGACAAGTCTTTTGAACTCACAAGAAGAAACAACCTTGTTGCCGTTGTAACCGACGGTACAGCTGTTCTCGGTCTTGGCGACATAGGTCCTGAGGCAGGTATGCCGGTTATGGAGGGCAAATGTGCGCTTTTTAAGGAGTTTGGCGATGTTGACGCATTCCCTATTTGCGTAAGGAGCAAGGATGTTGACGAAATTGTAAACGCAATTTACCTTATCAGCGGTTCATTCGGCGGAATCAATCTTGAGGATATTGCCGCTCCGAGATGCTTTGAAATTGAAAGAAAGCTCAAAGAGAAGTGCGATATTCCGATTTTCCACGACGACCAGCACGGTACTGCCGTTATTGTTGCCGCAGGTCTTATCAACTCACTCAAGCTTGTTCACAAGAAACTTGACGAAATCAAGGTTGTTATGAACGGTGCAGGTGCGGCAGGTATTGCAATTGCAAAGCACCTTCTCAATATGGGTGTAAAGGACATTACACTTTGCGACAGTAAGGGTATTATCTGCAAGGGTGATCCGAGACTTAACGCCGTTAAACAGGAAATGGCTGAAATTACTAACCTTTCTCACCTTGAGGGTTCGCTTTCAGATGCAATGAAAGGTGCTGATGTATTCCTCGGAATTTCTGCCGCAGGCTGCGTAAGCGAAGAAATGGTTAAGTCAATGGCTAAAGATCCTATTCTTTTTGCTATGGCTAATCCGACTCCCGAGATTATGCCTGACATTGCTAAAAATGCAGGTGCGGCTGTTGTAGGTACAGGCAGAAGTGACTTTCCTAACCAGATTAATAATGTACTTGCTTTTCCGGGTATTTTCAGAGGTGCTCTCGACTGCCGTGCAAGCGATATTAACGAAGAAATGAAGGTTGCCGCATCTTTTGCAATTGCTTCACTCGTGAGCGATGAAGAGCTTAATGCAGATTATATTCTTCCAGAGGCATTTGACAAGAGAATAGGCAAAACTGTTGCTGAGGCTGTTAAGAAGGCTGCAATTGAATCAGGCGTTGCAAGAATCTGATAAAGATTTGCAAATAAATATTTTAAGAGAAAGAAAAAGAGGAAAACAATGAAAAAGACAGTTACTTTATTGGTACTGATTTCAATGCTGTTCTCTACTGTTTTTCTGTTCACGGGATGCGGTGATTCATCGGTTAAGGAAATTAAGACTGCCGATGATATCAAGGGAGCATCCGTAGGTGTTCAGACAGGTACAACCGGCGATACTTTTGTATCTGACTATGAGGCTGACGGCACCAAGGTTATGCGTTACAGCAAGGGTGCCGACGCTATCGTAGCTCTTACACAGAATAAAATCGACTGTGTTGTAATTGACAGTGAACCGGCAAAGGAATTTGTAAAAGCAAATGCAGGACTAAAAATTCTTGATGAACCTTTTGCAGAAGAGCAGTATGCAATCTGCATTTCAAAGGAAAATCATGAACTCACCGAAAAAATCGACAAGGCTCTTGCAGAGCTTAAAGACGAGGGAGTTCTTGACAAAATCAAAAGCTACTACATAGAGGGCAACACCGACACCGTACCCTATGAATCACCTAAGGATATCAAGTATGACGGTGAACTTCATATGGCTACGAACGCTGCTTTTCCACCGTATGAATATGTTGAAGGCGGTAAAATTGTCGGTCTTGATCCGATGATGGCTACAGCAATCTGTGACAAGCTCGGTAAAAAACTTGTTATTGATGATATGGAATTTGATTCTGTTATCACTGCTGTTCAGACCGGCAAAGACGATTTCGGTATGGCGGGTATGACCGACACACCGGAAAGAAGAAAAAATATCGACTTTTCAACTTCATATGCAAACACAACTCAGGTTATTATCGTAAACGACAGTGCGTCGGGCAGTTTGTTCGGCAATCTCGGTGAAAGCTTTAAAAACACATTCATCACAGATAACAGATGGCAGCAGCTTTTAAGCGGTTTGCTTGTAACACTTGAAATCACATTGTTTGCAGGTATTATCGGTGTTATTATCGGTTTTGTCATTGCTCTTGTAAGAGCTACTCACGATATTCAGCTTGGAAAGAGAAAATGCAGGAGCTTCGGTGATTGCGTCCTGAAATTCTTTAATGTGATTTGCAATATCTACATTACTGTTATCAGAGGCACACCTGTTGTAGTTCAGTTGATGATTATGTATTACATTATTCTTGCATCTGTAAGAAACGGTATCTTTGCCGCAATCATTGCATTTGGCATGAACTCTGCCGCTTATGTTGCAGAAATTGTTCGTTCGGGTATTATGGCTGTTGACATCGGTCAGACTGAGGCAAGCCGTTCACTCGGTTTTAACAACAGACAGACAATGACAATGGTCGTTCTTCCGCAGGCAATTAAAAATGTTCTTCCTGCACTCGGCAATGAAATTATTACACTTCTCAAAGAAACTTCGGTTGCAGGTTATGTTGCACTTGCAGATATCACATATATTGGTAATATGATTCGTTCAAGAACTTACGAGGCATTCTTCCCGCTTATTACGGTTGCATTGATTTACCTTGTAATTGTACTTGTGCTTTCGTACATCCTCAGAAGATTTGAAAGGAGATTGAAAAAGAGTGAAAGATAACGCATTAATCTCCGTAAGAGGACTTGAAAAATCATTCGGTAAGGATATTCAGGTCCTTAAAGGTATTGATATTGACATTTTCAAAGGCGATGTAGTTGTTGTTCTCGGTCCGTCAGGCTCGGGTAAATCAACTTTTCTCCGTTGCCTTAACAGACTTGAAGAACCGACAGGCGGTCACATTTTCTTTGAGGGTACCGATATTACGGATCCAAAGGTTAATATAAATGTTCACCGTCAAAAAATGGGAATGGTGTTCCAGCAGTTTAACCTTTTCCCCCACAAGACTGTTATTGACAACCTTACAATGGCTCCTGTCAAGCTCCTTGGCAAGAGCAAAGATGAGGCTAAAAAAGACGCTATGGATCTTTTGGAGCGTGTAGGACTTGCCGAAAAAGCAAACGCATATCCGAATCAGCTTTCAGGCGGTCAGAAACAGCGTATTGCAATTGTAAGAGCACTTGCTATGAATCCCGATGTTCTCCTCTTTGACGAGCCAACATCTGCGCTTGACCCCGAAATGGTCGGCGAAGTTCTTGATGTTATGAAAGAGCTTGCCAAGGCAGGTATGACAATGGTTGTTGTTACTCACGAAATCGGCTTTGCAAAAGAAGTTGCAACCGATGTTGTATTTATTGACGACGGTGTTATCAAAGAAAAGAACAATCCGCAGGAGTTCTTCAATAATCCGCAGGATGACCGTTTAAAGGAATTTTTATCAAAGGTTCTTTAATTTTAAACAAAAATCAGAGGATTTCAGTAAAACTGAAATCCTCTTTTTTAATTACTTATTTATTTGATTACCGTAAATATATTCTTTGGCTTTTGATATGAGAATTGATTTTTTGTTTGGAACATTTGCATCTACCACAAGCATTAGCAGATAATCGAGAATATTTCCGACATCTCTCCCCTCTTTTACACCAAGATTTAAAACATCTTTGCCGTTGATATCAAGCTGACTCAGCTTAAAACATTCGTTATCTTTGATTATTTCATTAAGATGTGTTTTAGCCGTTTCAAGATATCCGAGCTTTTCTTCTCGCTGATATTCAGACTGGGCAGATATATCGGCATATTCAACCTCTAACAACTGCTTTGTAAGGTCTGTACCGAGTACATTCATAACCTTTTTCATAAGCTTTTTACTGCCGTTAAAACGGACATCATGATATTCAATCAGCAGAAGAGTTTTGTTAATAAAATCAGACGGTAATCTTAGTCTGTGCAGAATTCTGTCTGCAATTTTTTTACTTTCAAGCTGATGTCCCTGAAAATGCGATTGACCGCTGTTGTCGGTGGTTTTAACAGAAGGCTTGCCGATGTCATGCAGGAGCATTGTCATACGAAGTATGGGATTCGGTTCAATTGTACCGAGTGCAGTCAGCGTATGTTGCCACAAATCATACGAATGATGTATGTTGTTCTGATTGAAATTGAACATAGCGGTAATTTCAGGGATAATAACAGCAATAGTTTCTCGGTAAGCGTCAAGAATTTTTACGGCATTCTTACCGCAGATGAGCTTTAGAAATTCCGAAATCACACGCTCTGTTGCAATGTTTTTTAGCAAGTCTGCATTTTTAAATATAGACTTTGATGTGTTCTCTTCAATTGAAAATCCGTAAACAGAGGCAAAGCGTAATGCCCGCAAGATTCGCAGAGCATCCTCGTTAAAGCGTGTATCGGGATTTCCGACACAACGGATAATTTTATCTTTAATGTCATTTTTACCGCCGTATGGATCGACCAGACCGTATTCAGCGTTATATGCCATTGCATTTACCGTAAAGTCACGGCGTCGCAAATCTTCGTTTATGTTTCGTGTAAAGCTTACGCTGTCCGGATGACGGTTATCGGAATAATCACCGTCAATACGGTAGGTTGTGATTTCATAGACTTCACCGCCGCATACAACGGAAATTGTGCCGTGTTTGATACCTGTGTCAAAAGTATGATAAGCCTCAAAGCATTTTTTTGTCTGCTCGGGCAAAGCGTTTGTACAAATATCTGTATCATGCGGAGTCAAACCGAGAAGATAATCACGAACACAACCGCCTACTATAAAAGCCTCATAGCCTTGATTATTCAGTTGTCTGATTAATTTTTCAGCGTTTTTGTTTATTTGCATTTCTTTTTGCAGTCAGTTTAAGATGACTTTCCTTTTTGAATTTTTCTATATAGTGCTGTGCTATATTGTAGAATATATTAAATACAATAAATGTGCCTACAGCAAAGATTACAAGCAATATGATGTTTTCAAATGTAAGCGGTGCAAGTGAGAACAATCCGCCGAAGAAAATTGAACCGATTATTATTCCTGCGGAACATCCGATGACCATAACGGCTCTGAGCGGATTGAACGGGATTGATAATCTGATTACAAGCAACATACATGAAAATGCAGTAAGATATACGCAGAGAGTTGAAAACTGTGCCTGCGGCATATCTGTCATATACTTTAAAATTGCGAGTAATATTGTATCTGCCGAAATACAAAAAGCTGTTGGGAGTGATCTTGCTATTATATTTACGGTGAAATTACCTTTTACTATATCTTTATTCGGCTGAAGTGCGAGAACAAATGATGGCAATCCAACCGTTAATGCACCTACAAGCGTAAGCTGTATCGGTTCAAAGGGATATCCTGTGCGGAAGAATATGAAGAAAATTGAGAGTATAACCGAATAAATCGTCTTTACAAGATAGAGTGCAGAGCTTCGTTCAAGGTTATTGATTGTTCGTCTGCCCTCTGCCACAACGCTCGGCATTGCGCCAAAATCATTATTGACAAGTACAAGCTGTGACACATTTCGTGCGGCATCGCTGCCTGACGCCATAGCTACGGAGCAATCCGCCTCTTTGAGTGCGAGAACATCATTTACTCCGTCACCTGTCATAGCAACCGAATGTCCGTGCTTTTTAAGGGCAACCACAAGCTTTTTCTTTTGAGCCGGAGTTACTCTGCCAAACACATTACAACGCTCTGCCGCATCTTCAAGCTCTTCATCTGTTGTTACGGTTGACATATCGATTGCATTTTCTGCACCCTCAATTCCTGTGTCAAGCGCAATATTTTTAACAGTTTTAACGCTGTCGCCTGAAATAACCTTTAAGGTGACACCCTGTTCCTTAAAATATTTTACCGTTTCATTTACATTATCACGAAGTTTATCCTTGATAAGAATGAGTGCAAGCGGTTTTAAATCATCAGGCAATGAGTCTTCGTCAGGTTCACTATCGCTTTCGGCAAGAACAAGGATTCTGACGGTTTGATTTATCTTTTCAATCTCGGAATACACCTCGGAATACTTTTCTCTGCTTTTTAAAATACATTCAGTCGCACCGACTATGTAGGATTTGCCGTTTTCAAAGGTACCGCCCGACCATTTTGTTTCGGAGGAAAAATCGCAGAATTTACTGCACTCATACGGTGAAACGGAATCTGAATAGTCACGCAGTGCATACAAAGTTGCATTCAGTTCATCAGACGCTTTTACAATTGAAGAAAGTGCCTTCTTAATTTTATTTTCATCAGCCCCAAACGGAATGACACCTGTTACCGTCATTTCGTCTGTTGTAAGCGTTCCCGTTTTATCAAGACAAAGCACATCAACTCTTGCAAGTGTTTCAATGCAATACATTTCTTGTACAAGCACCTTTTTAGATGAAAGTCTGATAATTGATACTGCAAGAACAGAACTTGTAAGAAGAATCATTCCCTTTGGAATCATACCGACAAGCGACGCAACAGTGCTGATTACAGCAGACTGCAATGTTGCATCGGGCAGGGTGAATTGTCGAATAAAAAATGCAATGCCAATCGGGAAAAGTACAAATGTACAGATTTTGATAATGAAATTGAATGACTCCATAATCTGAGAATTTACTTTTTTAATATATTTGGCTTCGTTATTTATCTTTGCGGCATAGCAATCGGCTCCGACCTTTACAGCCTGAGCATAGCATTTTCCTGCTGCAATAAAACTGCCCGAGAGAAGTTCATCTCCGACATTTTTTTCAATGAGATTTGATTCGCCTGTAAGCAAACTTTCGTTGACTCTGCAGCTACCGTCGCATACAATGCAGTCGGCAGGAATCTGGCTTCCTCTTGAAAGCACAAGAATATCGTCAAGAACAATTTCATCTTTACTTATTTCTGCAATTTTACCGTTTCTGAGAACATTGATTTTTTTCTCAGACAAAATAGTCAGCTTGTCAACGCTTATTTTGGAACGAATTTCCTGAACTATACCTATAATTATATTTGCGATAACGACACCGATAAAAAGCATATTCTTGTGTGAACCCACAAAAATCAATGCCGCAAGCAAAATCACATTTATCAGATTGAAAAGCGTAAAAATGTTATCACAAAATATTCTTTTGATTGATTTGGTTTTAATATTAGTTGAAATATTTACCTTTCCTTCATCTATACGCTTTTGAACTTCGGAATCGGTAAGACCGACAAGGTTAGAATTTATGTTTTCCATATATACCTCATAATAAGAAAATGATATAATTTCAGAAAATAATTTACAATGCACGGCTGTTTATCACCTTTTTAGAAAATCCTCTGCCAGTAACATTTTTAATATTTTCATCAACGCACTAATCTATATTATAAATGCAAATCATAATAAAGGCAACGGAAAGAAGGTGAATTTTTTGCGAAAATTTAAAGAAATTATATCAGTTGCCCTGATTTTCACATTATTATTTACTGTTTCGACTTTTTCGCCTTATGCCGCTGATGATAAAAATGAGGTTTACATTGGCGGTGAGGCTTTCGGAGTAAAATTTTATGCTAACGGAGCAATGATAATCAAGCTCGAAAGCTACTATGACGGTGAAAAATATGTTTGCCCCGCAAAAGACGGCGGACTTAAAGTAAACGATATTATAAAGAAAGTAAATAATACAAAAATCAGCACAAATGAAGAATTAAAGTCTGAAATTGAAAAATCAAACGGCAATGAAATTACTGTTGAAATTGATAGAAACGGCAAAACCGAAAATAAAACCGTTTTACCGATTAAAAATACCGTTGGAGTATATCTCCTCGGTGCGTGGGTTCGTGACAGCTGTGCAGGTATCGGAACTATGACCTATTATGATGACAGCCATAATTATTTTGCCGCACTCGGTCACGGAATATGCGACTGTGACACGGCTGCTTTGTTACCGTTAAAATCAGGTGAAACAGTTCAGGCTCAAATCAGCGGAATTGATAAAAGCGTCTGCGGTAAAGCCGGCAGCTTCTGCGGATATTTTACAGATGTTCGGCTTGGTAATTTGAGCGTAAACTCTCCTTTAGGAATTTTCGGAGATTTAACGAGTGAAAATTATAAAAGAAACAAGAAATATCTGATTGCGAATGACGATGAAGTTAAAACAGGAAAGGCTGTTATGGTAACAACGCCTGTCGGAAATACACCGCAGGAATATGAAATTGAAATCAAAAGAATTTGCAACCGTGATATGACATCAAATGAAAATTTTGTCATAAAAATAACCGACAGCAGATTACTCGAAAATTGTGGCGGTATTGTTCAGGGTATGAGCGGCAGTCCGATAGTCCAAAACGGCAAAATTGTGGGTGCTGTTACTCATGTTTTTCTCAACAATCCGAGAGAAGGCTACGGTGTTTTCGCACAATATATGGCAGAATGTTACAATAATCAGCACTAAATATATGATTACTTGTTTGTTTAATATTGTATAGAGCAAGATTAAAAAAGAATTTCCCAATTTTTTTAAAAAAGTTTCGTGGAAGGTATTGCCAACTTTGCCATTTTGTGGTAATATTAGTACAACAAAAATTACTGGGGGAAATCACAATGAACAACAAAATAAAACTAATCGTAACCGATGACGCTTCCGAATTTACGCAGGAAAATCTTAATATCTTACAAAGTAAGAATATTTCCGTTATTTTCTGCGCAAAAGACGGAGAAGAATTGTGCGATAAAATTAAAAGAGAAAACCCTGATGTTGTGCTGATGGATTCATTTATGACAAGGCTTGACGCAATCGGAGTAATGAGGAGTGTCACAAGGCAGAACACAAAAGTACCTGTTTTTATGGTATATTCCTCTTTTCACAGCCCTGTTCTGGAGCGTGAAATTATGAATTCGGGTGCATCATATTTTGTGTTGAAGCCGTATAACATTTCCGAATTAAGCAGCATTATCAGCGATTTGTCGGATTTGAGCAAGAAAAATAATTTTGGCAGAGGAAGAATTATTGACGCTTTCGGAATTGAAATGAAAGTGACCGATATTCTCCATGAAATAGGAGTTCCGGCTCACATCAAAGGCTATCACTATCTGCGTGATTCAATCATTATGTCTGTTGAGCATCCTGAAATTATCAATGCCGTGACAAAACAGCTCTATCCGTCGGTTGCCAAAAAGTACGAAACAACTTCTTCACGGGTTGAAAGAGCTATAAGGCACGCAATTGAGGTTGCATGGGATCGAGGTGACATTGATGTTCTGAACTCATATTTCGGATATACAATTCACAACGACAGAGGTAAGCCCACAAACAGCGAATTTATTGCCATGATTTCAGACAAATTAAGACTGCAGATTAAAAATGCAGGCTAAAAAAAGAGCCGCTCGTTAAGAGTGGCTCTTAATATATTATTTAGTTTTGCCGATATCGTGTCTGTAATGAGCGCCTTCAAAGGAAATTTTTTCTACTGCGGCATATGCCTTTTTGAGTGCCTCATCAAGTGTATCCGCTGTTGCAGTAACACCGAGAACTCGACCGCCGTTTGTATAGAACTTTCCGTTTTCGTACTTTGTGCCGGCATGATAAACGATTGCGCCATCGACACCGCCGTTATCATTAAGACCGAACATCTCTATACCCTTTTTGTATGAAACAGGATATCCGCCGCTTGCCATAACAACACAAGCCGCAGCGCCGTTGTCCCATTCAATGTCAAGGTCGGAAAGCTTTTCGTCAATAACAGCCTCACAGATATCTACAAGGTCAGTTTTAAGTCTTGGAAGAACAACCTGAGCCTCAGGATCGCCGAAACGGGCATTGTATTCAATAACCTTTGGACCGTTCGGTGTAATCATAAGTCCAAAGTACAGACAACCCTTAAAAGGTCTGCCCTCTTTGTTCATCGCCTCAATTGTAGGGATAAAGATTGTATCCATACATTCCTTGGCAATCTCATCTGTATAATACGGGTTCGGGCTGATTGTGCCCATACCACCTGTGTTAAGACCTTCGTCATTATCAAAAGCACGCTTGTGGTCTTTTGAGCTGACCATAGGTTTTACGCACTTACCGTCTGTAAATGCAAGAACAGAAACCTCGGGACCTGTAAGAAACTCTTCTATAACGATATTGTTACCTGAGTCGCCAAACTTCTTGTCCTCCATAATTTCTTTGACTGCTTCAATTGCCTCATCAACAGATTGAGCAATAATTACACCCTTGCCGAGTGCAAGACCATCAGCCTTTACAACAACGGGAGTGGTATTTTCGTTCTTTATATAGTCAATTGCTTTCTGAGCGTCATTGAATACTTCATACTTTGCAGTAGGTATGCCGTATTTCTTCATAAGATTTTTTGAGAAAACCTTTGACGCCTCAATAATAGCGGCATTTGCATTAGGACCGAATGCTCTGATTCCAGCCTCCTGCATAGCGTCAACCATACCGTCAGCAAGCGGATCATCAGGGGCTACAAAAACAAGGTCAATTGCATTGTCCTTTGCAAACTTAACCATATTTTCTTTATCCATAACTCCGATATTAACAAGCTCGGCATCTCTTGAAATACCGCCGTTGCCGGGAGCGCAATAAAGCTTTGTGCATTTAGGACTTTCAAGAAGCTTTTTAATTAAAGCGTGCTCTCTGCCGCCCGAACCAATCATTAAAATTTTCATAACCGCACCTCTATCAGTGATGGAAAAGACGAATACCTGTAAATGACATTGTCATATTGTACTTATTGCAGGTTTCAATAACATTATCATCACGAATTGAACCGCCAGGCTGTGCAACAAACTTAACGCCTGAACGCTTTGCTCTTTCAATGTTGTCACCGAATGGGAAGAATGCGTCAGAACCGAGTGAAACACCGTCAAATGTTGCAAGCCAAGCCTTTTTCTCTTCCTTTGTAAGAGGTTCGGGCTTAGTTTTGAAGAACTGCTGCCATATACCGTCGGCAAGCACATCCTCATAATCGTCAGAGATGTAAACATCAATAGTGTTATCTCTGTCAGGACGGCGGATGTTGTCAACAAACGGAAGGTTCATAACCTTCGGATGCTGTCTGAGATACCAGATATCAGCCTTATTGCCTGCAAGTCTTGTGCAGTGAATTCTTGACTGCTGACCTGCGCCTACACCGATTGCCTGACCGCCCTTTGCGTAGCAAACAGAATTAGACTGAGTATATTTAAGAGTGATAAGAGCAACAAGAAGGTCACGCTTAGCATCCTCTGTAAAATTCTTATTATCTGTTACAATGTTCTGAAGGAGCATTTCTTCGTCAATTTTGAGTTCATTTCTGCCCTGTTCAAATGTAATACCGAAAACATCCTTATGCTCAATAGGAGCAGGAACATAGTTCGGGTCGATTTTTACAACATTATAGTTGCCTTTCTTTTTTGACTTGAGGACTTCAAGAGCCTCGGGAGTATAGTCAGGAGCAATAATACCGTCAGAAACCTCTCTCTTGAGGAGGATTGCAGTCTGAACATCGCAAGTATCGGAAAGAGCCACCCAGTCACCGTATGACGACATTCTGTCTGCACCTCTTGCCATTGCATATGCGCTTGCAATTGGAGAAAGTTCAAGGTCATCTACAAAGTAGATTTTCTTGAGTGTGTCAGAAAGCTCAGTTGCAACTGCCGCACCGGCAGGACTTACATGCTTGAATGACGCAGCTGCAGGAAGACCTGTTGCCGCTTTGAGTTCCTTTACAAGCTGCCATGAGTTAAATGCATCAAGAAAGTTGATGTAACCGGGTTTGCCGTTGAGAACCTCAACAGGAAGATCTTTGCCGTCCTGCATGAAAATTCTCGAAGGCTTCTGATTCGGGTTACAGCCGTATTTTAAAGCAAGTTCGTTCATTGGATTCATCCTTTCCGAAAAATAAATTACTTGTTTTTATTGATAATTCTTGACTCTGCCTTATTTGAAGCAATGTCAATATAGCGTACAAAAAGTGAAACCTTGTTATCCTCATTGAGAGAATTCCAGATTTTCTCGGCAAATGTGTCAATATCATCGTTACCGATTTCTACGAGTGTAGGTTCACCCTCAAAGCTCGGAAGCGGATTGCCGTCACTCATATATGTGTGAATGAATCTGCCAAGACCATTTATCGGCTTGTCATATGTAAATGTGTATCTTTCGCAGCAATCGGGATTGCCGTCTGCACTTTTGAGAATTGACATTGCATAGTTCATATTGCCGTTTTCACACTCAACGATACCAGAAATTCGTGGAGTGTAGTTAGGACCGTCAGGCTCAAATTCTCTTGTTGTGAGGGACTGTTCAAATGTCTGACCTTCATTCATAAGATCATAAACAGTATCTGTCTGGTCACCGTTAGTAACGATGGTTTTGTTGCCGAGAACTCTTACGGGAGAATAGATGATAAGTGACGGATCAACAAGCCTTGACGGATCAAAAGCCTGTGTTTTGATGCCGTCCTCGGTTTCTGCAAACACTCTGTTTCTGCTGTTTTCGCTTCTGCCCATAATGAAGTATGCAATAACAGCCTTTGAGCCGTCTGCACTTTTGCCGATTACAATGCCTCTGCCCGGATATGAAGTTGAAGCAATGTCATTGTAAAGTGATACAGGTTTCATATTTTTCCTCCGTTAGTCAAGAATTTCGGTTTTATTGTCTTTTACTATAATTTTATCTTCGCAGAAAAGCGAAACCGCCCTTGGAAGAATCTTCCATTCAGCCTGTTCCATAACTCTTTTCTGAAGAATTTCGGGTGTGTCACCGTTCTGAATTTCAACGGCTTTCTGAATGATAATGGGACCGCCGTCGCACACTTCGTTTACAAAATGTGCGGTAGCACCCGTTACCTTGACGCCTCTGTTAAGAGCCTCCTCATGAACTCTGAGTCCGTAATAGCCCTCGCCGCAGAATGACGGAATAAGCGACGGATGGATATTGATTATTCTGTTTTCAAAAGCAGAAATAAACTGCTTTCCGAGAATAGTCATAAATCCCGCAAGAACAACAAGGTCAACATCCTTGGATTTCAAAAGCTCGGTTACAGCAGAATCATACTCATCAAATTCGTCATAGTCTTTTCTCCTGATAACCTCAGTTGCAATCGAATTGTTTTTTGCTCTTTCAAGTGCATAAGCGTTTGGATTTGAGGACACAACAAGAGAGATTTTTCCGTTTTTAATCTCTCCCCTGTTCTGAGCGTCAATAAGTGCCTGAAGATTTGTGCCGCCGCCCGACACAAGAACTGCAATATTTTTCATTATTCAAACACTACTCCGTCATTACCGCTGATTACTTCACCGAGTACAACAGCGTCTTCACCGTTAGCCGCAAGAATCTCAAGAGCCTTGTCTGCATCTTCCTTGGCAACGGCGATTATCATACCTACACCCATATTGAATGTGTTGAACATATCGTGCTCGGGGATATTACCTACTCTCTGCATAAGCTTGAAAATAGGAAGAACAGGAATATTGTCCTTTTTGATTTTGGCAGAAAGACCGTCTGTAAGCATACGGGGAATGTTTTCATAGAAACCGCCGCCCGTGATGTGTGATACAGCCTTTACATCGACCTTATCCATAAGAGCGAGAAGAGGTTTTACATAAATTTTTGTAGGAGTGAGCAATGTTTCACCGAGAGTTTTGTCAAGCTCAGGATACTCGGCATTAATTGTTTCCTCGTTGATATCAAAGATTTTTCTGACAAGCGAAAAACCGTTTGAGTGAACACCCGAAGAACGGAGTCCTAAAAGTACATCACCCTCACAAAGCTTTGAACCGTCAATCATCTTCGGCTTGTCTGCAATACCAACGCTGAAACCTGCAACATCATATTCATCAACAGGCATAAGACCCGGGTGCTCTGCAGTTTCACCGCCGATAAGAGCACAACCGGACTGAACACAGCCTTCTGCAATGCCTGATACAATTTCAGCTACCTTTTCGGGATAGTTCTTGCCGATTGCGATATAATCGAGAAAGAAAAGAGGTTTTGCTCCACAGCAAATTACATCGTTTACGCACATTGCAACTGCGTCAATACCGATTGTGTCATGCTTGTCAAGAAGAAAAGCAAGCTTGATTTTTGTGCCTACACCGTCAGTACCGCTGACAAGTACAGGCTCTTCCATATCTTTGAAATCAGGGGCAAAAAGTCCGCCGAAACCGCCGATGCCTGAAATAACACCGTCAATTTTTGTGCGTGCCACATGCTTTTTCATAAGCTCTACAGACTTATAGCCTGCTGTTACATCAACACCTGCCGCTTTGTAGCTTTCGGAAAAGCTGTTGTTCATTGTAATCACTCCGTCACTTTCTGTTAATTTTTTTAGCGTATTTATCTACAAAGATTGTTCTCGGAATTTCAGCGTCATAGCTGCCCGTGAAACAACCGTCACAGAATTCTATATTTGCACCCTCAGCAATTTTTCTGAGACTGTTTATACTGAGATAACCAAGTGAATCTGCACCGATATATTCACAGATTTCACTTGTTGTCAACTTGTTTGCAATAAGGCTTTCTTTATCGTGAATATCCACACCAAAGTAGCACGGACATACAAACGGCGGTGAGCTGATGAGCATATGCACCTCGGCAGCTCCTGCCTCACGCATAAGACGAACAATATGCTTTGATGTTTCACCTCTGACGATTGAGTCGTCAATAATAACAACTCTCTTGCCTTTAACATTAGCCTTCAAAGCAGTAAGTCTTGTTCTGAGAAGTCTTTTCTTTTTATCTTTACCCGAGCCTACTGTTCTGCCGATATATTTGTTCTTGACAAAACCTGTGCTGAACGGGATACCCGAAGCCTTTGCATAACCCTGTGCGGCAATAAGTCCCGAATCGGGAACACCGCACACCATATCTGCGTCAATCGGGAACTCGTCATAAAGAAGTTCACCGGCTCTGAATCTTGCATTATGTACGCAGACACCGTTGATTACGCTGTCCGGTCTTGCAATATAAACATATTCAAAAAGGCAGAAAGATGTTTTATCGGGCAAAAGCTTTAATTTGTAGCTGTGAAAGCCTTCTTCGTCAACTACTACCATTTCACCCGGCTCAACATCACGGACAAATTCACCGCCGAGACTGTCGATAACACAGCTTTCTGAAGTGAAAATCCAGCTATTTTTGAGTTTGCCGATACAGAGCGGACGAAATCCGTGCATATCACGAAAGCCGATAAGACGGCTCGGTGCGCAAATTACAGTTGAGTAAGCGCCCTTGAGCTTTCTCATTGAAGAAAGAACAGCATCTTCAAGCGTGTCTGTTACACATCTTTCGGTTGCGATAACATAAGCCATAATTTCAGCATTAGAATTGGACTGAAAAACAGCGCCGCCTGTTTCAAGTTCCTGTCTTATTTCATTGAAGTTTGTAATTGAGCCGTTGCTTGCAATACCGATTGAACCCTGAATATATCGCATAACAAGCGGCTGGTTAGATGCACGGTCGAGTGATTCCGATGAAGTATAACGGACATGACCGACTGCAATCTTACCGTTCGGAAGCTTTTCAAGTGCTTTGGGCGTAAAAATCTCGGACACCATGCCGAGTTCCTTGACAGTTGTAAATTCACCGTCTTTATTCACGGTGATACCTGCACTCTGTTGTCCCCTGTGCTGAAGGCTGTAGAGTGCGTCATTTGCGGCGGCAACAACATCTATATCGTCATCATTACGGTAAATACCGAACACACCGCACTCGTCATTTACTTTGTCAAGTTTTGTGTCAATATCTACATAGTTCTTAATCAAAGCTCTGCCACCTTAGCCTGCATTGCCTTGTCTTTTTCGGCAACGCCTTTTTCCATATCAGCTTTCATATTTTCAAGCTTCTCTGCAAGAGAATCGTCGGAAAGTGCGAGCATTTCAACGGCAAGAATTGCAGCGTTAGCCGCACCGTCAACTGCTACTGTTGCAACCGGAATTCCTGTAGGCATCATAACTGTTGCGAGAAGAGCATCCATACCGTCAAGCTGAGCCGACTTACATGGGATTCCTATCACAGGAAGGGTTGTTTTTGCCGCAAGAACACCTGCGAGATGTGCCGCCATACCTGCTGCGGCAATGATTACACCAAAACCGTTCTTTTTAGCCTCTGCCGAAAACTTAATTGCCGCATCGGGAGTACGGTGTGCGCTCATTACATGAACCTCATACTCTACGCCAAATTCTTTGAGTTTACTGACAGCCTTTGATACTACGGGAAAATCACTGTCGGAGCCCATAATAATTGCAACCTTTTTCATAATTACTCATAGCCTTTCCGCCCACTTGATAAATTGCCGCAAAAACCGTGCCGTGGGCAGACAAAGTCAGGACAAATATGCCAATTTATGCTTTGAATCGACATAAATAAAGCATTACTAATTAATTATATAAAAAAATCGGTTAAAATTCAATAGTCAGGCGAAATTATTTTTAAAATACCGCCAAAAAGCAAGAAGTGACTGTGCAAAGCATAGCCACTTCAAGATATCAATCAATCTCGGAAACATCTTTTCCCTGTTCGATTTTTGTGCCTTTATCGGGATCTGTAGCATTAAGATACGGTCTTTCATTGGAAATGACGCCCTCGGTTGTAACTCCCGCCTCTGCAGCCTTTTTCATACCCGGAAAAAGAAATTCCATCTTTTCGTTATCGAATTTTTCATCGAGATATTCTTCAAAGCTGTTTGACGCAGGTACTCCCTCTGTTCTCTGAGTCCATCTTGCCGTAGCTGTTACGGACATAAAACCGTTGAATGCCATAAATACAATCAGAAATGTTGTAATAATTGCACCTGCTCTTTTAGGGATTTTTTCAATAAGCTTTGCTGTCCACGGATACAGATAACGCACCCAGACAAGACCGAGAAATCCCCAGATAAGGGCATACATAAGATTAGTTCTGCCGTCAAGGTTAAACGGAGTGTCACTGTAGTCCCATGAAACCGTGCCAAACATCTGCTCCTGCAGCCACGAACAGAAATACTCAAAACCTGCTCCGACAAAAGCACTTATAACAAAAACAAGCGTATCATTAAGCTTATAAAGCTTATACAAAGCGGCTGTCAGAAAACACGCACCGCCACCGTAAACAGGAATAAACGGACCGTAAACCATACCTACACGCATTTCAAAATGTCCGTCAACGCAGAACGCCCATATTGTTTCGAGAATCGTGCCGATGAAAGAACCGATCACAAACAGATAAAAAAGCTTCGTAAAACAGAATCCGTAAGCAAACGGCTTGTCCTCTTTGCTTTCAAAGGTTTGTGTATATTCTTTCATATTATCCTGCTTAATCTCCTCAATTTTAGCATTAATCTGCTTTACATAAGCCATATGAGTGAGATCGGGATAAGCGTGTGCAAGTCTTTTTCTTAAAATATTTTCTGTAAAAAGTCGGTTATAGTTTTCTTCAAGTTCCTGAATTTCAACCTCTGTTGCGCCTTTATCCATAAGCTCTGAAGAATTTTTAAGCTTTGCAATTCTTCTGAGCAGACGAACTGTTGTTATCATTGAAAAAACGTAATCAATTGCAATAATTCCGCAGAAGCAAAGAGCAAGAATAAGACTTACCCAGAAAGGAATTGCTTCAACGGCTGTGCGAAGCACCGGAATTATCAATCCGACAAGCAGCATACCGAGCAATCCGAGAAAAAGTGCATAAGGAAAAGTTATATAATTGCCTATGCTGAATTTCGAGGAAGAAAAATCCCATGGCTTGAATTTGAGAGCTTTTTCTACAAGCACACCGACCACAACCATAAGTGCAGATAATATCAGAGTTGAACCGATGAATAAAATCAGCTTGCTGTTTTCAAACGGTTTTAGTGCCGTATAACAAATAACCGCCGAAAATCCGTACATAGGGCAAAATGGTGATGTCAGAAAACCGTTGTTACTGAATTTTTTCTCAAGAAGAAGCGAACGGAAACTGCTCGCCACCCAGCCAAAAAACGAGAAAATTACGAAGTACCACAACAGGTCGAGTAAAAATTGCATTTCCTATCCCCCACAATTTTATGCAACAAATCGGACACAGAATTCTGTGCCCGAGAAATTGCCGTAAATTTCACATTCTTTATGCCTTTGGCACATCATCTTTCCAGAGTTCTTTAATTGCAGTAACACTGCCCGCAAGTCCCTGAATATCTGACGGAATGATAATCTTTGTAGCCTTGCCGTCAGCGGCTTTACCGAATGCCTCAAGCGATTTAAGCTGAATAATTCTATCGGTAGGAGAAGCCTCATTGAGCATTTTAAGTGCGTCGGCATTAGCTTTCTGAACTGTGAGAATAGCCTCAGCTTCACCCTGTGCCTCACGGATTTTCTGCTCCTTAACAGCGTCGGCTTTAAGAATTGCAGATTCCTTCATACCCTCTGCAACGAGAATCTGACTGCGTTTTTCACCCTCTGCATCAAGAATTCTTGCACGGCGCTCACGCTCTGCCTTCATCTGCTTTTCCATCGCATCCTGAATTTCACGGGGCGGAAGAATGTTTTTAAGCTCGACACGGATTACCTTAATGCCCCATGCGTCGGTTGCCTCGTCAAGAATCACTCTGATTTTACCGTTGATTGTATCACGGGATGTGAGTGTGTTATCAAGCTCAAGATCACCAATGATATTACGCAATGTTGTTGCAGTAAGATTTTCAATAGCGCTGAGCGGTCTTTCTACACCGTAAGTATAAAGCTTTGGATCGGTAATCTCAAAATACACAACTGTGTCAATCTGCATCGTAACGTTATCTCTTGTGATTACAGGCTGTGGAGGGAAGTCGATCACTTGCTCTTTTAGTGAAACTTTCTTTGAAATTTTGTCGATAAACGGAATTTTTACATGCAAGCCTGTTGACCAAGTTACATGATATGTTCCGAGTCTTTCAATTACATATGCGTGTGCCTGCGGTACTACCTTGACATTGCTTACGATTACTATAAGCAGGATTAAAAGGATAATTCCTAAAATAATAAGTGCTGCCATTATTTACCTCTCATTCTGATATGGGGTCTACAATGAGCTTTACGCCCTCGATTGCAAGAACCTTAATTTTTGTTCCTTTTAAAAGTGGTGCTTTGTCGGACTTTACTGTCCAAGTTTCCGCACCAACTTTTGCCTGTGCTGTTTTGTCAATATCGGTTAAATCTGTGAGCATAAACCCGACTTGACCGATGTGGCGGTCTGCGTTTGTTCCCGTTGTTTTGTTACGCCTTTTAAAGCGTTTTACAAGCGGTCGTGTCACAATCAGCAAAATAAGTGACACAACAAGGAACACCGCCGACTGGATTGTTATGTCGCTTGTGAATATAGTTGTTATTGCGGCACAAACCGAGCCGAGAACGAACCATATTGATACAAGCTGTGTTGTAAAGCCTTCGCAAAGCAACATGAATATTGCAAAGCCTATCCACACTATCGGCATATATTGCTCCATAGGGCTGTCACCCTCCTTTTCGCATAATTTTAACACAATATTATACATTAGTCAAACTATTTTGTTGCTATTTTATGCGTTTTCTATCGAACATTTTCATCGTACAGAACAGTCTGTCATATATCTGTCATATATTATGTTTTGAATTTTGCTTGTATTCTATTCAAGCATTAAAAGGAGGTTCTTTCTGAGGGCTTCACTTAGGGATTTGGCAAAACAACCATATTTCAAGTGAGATAGCCTTCAAGCGGGTCCAAAAGAAATAACGGTCAGATTGAGTAAAGAAAGCTCAGTCTGGCCGTTTTTCTTTTCTTAATTTCGGTTAACCGCAGAAGGTATTTAGATCGACCGAAAGGCCAACCGCTTTCATATTTTTACCGAGTTGCATTTTCCAAGCACCAGCAGAATCCATACTGACATATACGACACCACTGATATCGCCGGGAGTTTCTACATTACCCTTGACCAATGCACAAACATGATCTCTTCCCAATTTTCCAATTAGATATCCGTGTTCAAATACTACGTTCTGCCGAGCACGATATCTTTCATCTTTCTGAGCCATTTCTTTTGCTCTGCCAAGATCGCATTCCGTATAAAGAACTACAGCAAAATCAACGTCAGCATAACGCTCTATCTTTTCAATTATTGTAAGTCCAGAATCGGGTTGCTCGTGAAGAATAATCGCTTCAAAACCACCTTTCTCAAGTGTCCGAGCCATTTCTTGTATGGCAGCATTATCGTGTCCGTGAACAATAAATACTTTATTACTCATAGTTTTCCTCTCAGTTATATGTACATCTGATTCTTGAACTGGATAATTTACTGCTTGGTAAGCAAGCATCTTGTTGGTTATACTCTTTAAGTTAAATATCAATGATTCGCCGGAAATCTCAGGATCGTACCAATGTTTTTCTGGCATACACTGATACAAGCCAGCACCTAAGTTGGGAATTATGGCATCATATCTGCTTGTAACATCAATGTATAAATCCAGTCCAATCGATTCATCTTTTGGATCTGCAAGAAATGCTTTACAACGCATAATATCTTCTTGCAGCATTTTACCAATAGTATGGCTTCTTTTTATCACGTTTGCTGTCCGTCCTTTTTCTGTGTTTTTAAAAGCAAATTCTTCATCAGCCGATAATGCACGCAAGTGGCCCATCATGTCTTCATAGGCAGATGGCCTATTTCTCCGGTGAAAATATGTCTGAAAAATCTGATCGTGCATCGGGTGGTCTTTAAGATACCGCTCGTTAAAAATGTTGATCTCGTCCATCCAAGCTTTATAAAGTGGTCCACTTACAAAGGAAATGGCAAAGCCACGTTCAGCAGGATGGTATTCCTTCTTACCTATTTCTTCACCTCGCTGTATGAATTCCTGCAGTTTGGAAGCTGGCGTTTCTCTCAATTGACTCAAGTAAACTTTGCCTTCATATGTAGGTCTAACGATATATGCCCAACCGCTCAGCGTACTCGTATCGATTTTGGTAAGCAAGCCAGCTTTTATCAAATAATCGATCTGCATCTGGTCATAATCCAGTGCGGAGATTGATAGTTCTAAGCGTTCATCGAATTTCTGATACAAATCACGTAAAACACCTTGTGCCTGCATATCTATAGTCATTGCGAACACTCCTTTATGCAGCCATCCTATACCGTGTGTAAACATATTCGTAAATACGCTGGCGGTACTCGGAAATGCTGATTTCGTCATAGCACTCCGGCAGCTCGGCCCATAGCGTATCACGGATTAGGTTATCCACAGCGGCTTTTGTTTCCTGCTTATCGGTCCAGTGGTCAAGCTCGGCAATCTTCGCCTTGATCTTTTTCAGAAGACTTGCGGCCACTTCCTTGATTTTCTTGATATCCGCTTTGGAGAGATCGTCCCGGAAAAGCATATCGTACAGAGAAAGCTCCTCGTCATTCTCAAAGCCCTCACGTACATACCGCTGTTCCTCTTTATCGAGGCTGTTGGCCAGATCCATAAGATCCATAAAAGTCTTTTCGATGGTGGCACGATCCTGCTCACTGTTATAATCCGTGATGATCTGTTGATACCGCTCATAATAATCAATACGGTCCGGATT